>Ga0071330_1078886_pt1 | contig 39514 bp, 38 predicted proteins | sample GBScel77sediment_FD_63802 | JGI IMG/M metagenome (GOLD analysis project Ga0071330, IMG submission 63802) | Hot spring sediment microbial communities from Great Boiling Spring, Nevada - Cellulolytic enrichment Sediment 77C v2 (version 2) | ecosystem: Environmental > Aquatic > Thermal springs >...
CTACCATAGATCTCTGTATCTTCGCTATAGCTCTCCGTAGCCGGACCTCAGTTATGGCTCTATAAACTTTTGCACGGGATCTAAAAATGGCGAAGGAAGAAATACTTATAAGAATGAACAATTTATGTTTAGGATAACCTTCAAATAGCAGCTCTATGGGCTGCGAAGAGGATATTTTTAAGATCTATCCGACACAAAAAGTTGAAGAGTCTAGTGACTGTTTCATTGGGTCTGTCAAGTTTTCTGTGTAAACCTCCTAAGTATCTCATATTATAGGTACCCTCCTATTCTATCCTCAAAATAAATAGCTAACTCTGATAGTATCAAGGGCCAATCCCTTACCCTACCTGTCCACTTCCTAGTAACTTCTACTACTGCTAGATATACTCCTTGAATAATGCCTCATCGTTCGGAAATATGACCCTACTCTTATTGAGTTTCTTTATCTGGCTATTTAAGCTCCCTATAGGATTTGTCGTGTATATCAGCCTCCTTATCTCAGATGGATACTTGTAAAATGTCGCTAAAGTGATAATAAAGTATCGGCTAAATTTGATTTCTACTGGCTAATTGAAAGCAAATCCTATAGAAATTTTACTTTTAGAAGTTAGGTAAAGTTAAGAGATAGGGTATAAAATAACATTCGGGCTAGGATTTTTCTAATAATTTACAAAAAGGTGGAGGTAGGCCAGAGCTGTCGGGGGTATTGACATCGATGTAATTTTATAATATAATGCAATCGAAGTCATTTTTAGATTCATAAGAGTACGATGATGGATAAGAACGAGAAAAACATAACTATATACAGTATCAGTCAGAAGTTGGGGCTTTCACCCAGTACTGTTTCTAGAGCTCTACGTGGAAGTCCTCTGGTAAGAGAGGAGACAAGAAAGAGAGTCTTAAGAGTGGCAAAAGAATTGGGGTATGCTACTAATTCTTTTGCTAGAAGTTTAAGAACCAAAAAGAGTCATATTATAGCTATCATTACTGAAGATATCACTAATCCTTTTACTTCTCTCATTATAAAAGGTATTGAAGAGGTTACCGCGAAGAATAATTACCATATTATCTATGGTAATGGAGATGGAAATTTAAATAAGGAAAAGAGATATCTCAATGCACTCATTCAAAGACAGATAGAGGGACTTATATATATAAGCACTGTATCAAGGGAGATAAAGGACTTCTATCTAAATACAAGTATTCCTGTTATATTCTCCTATTCTTATTCTCTTACTCCGGATATTCCTTCTATTATCCCTGACGATCTATATGGGGGATATATAGCTACAGAATATCTGATAAAACTAGGACATAAGAGGATAGCCTTTATCTTTGGGCCTGCAGGTTATAAAGCAACTACTGATAGATTGGCTGGGAGTAAGAAGGCATTTGAAGATTATAATCTAGATTGGGATCATAGACTGGTTAGACACTGTAAAGAATGGGATTCAGCAAGCGGATATAAAGAGGCTTTAGATCTTCTTTCTAAGGATATTATACCTACCGCGATATTTGCCGGTAATGATCTTATTGCCGTTGGGGTTATGGATGCATTAAGAGAAAAGGGGCTGAATGTTCCGAAAGATATCTCAGTTGTTGGTTATGATGATAGGGAAGTTTGTGGATATGTGAGACCAAAGTTGACCACAGTAAGGTTACCTTTAGTTGAGATTGGAAAGAAATCAGCAGAGATATTAATAAATCACATTAACGGTAAAAACGAAGGGATAGAAGCTATTACTAGGGTAAAAGGAGAGTTAATCATAAGGGATAGCTGTTGTTCCCTGGGTTTTAAATCTAAGGAGGTGATGCCTGAGAAGTAAGGATAAACAGTTTTACCAGTGTTTTAAAGTAACCAGTTGAGAAAGCCCTTTTAGGGTAGTGTTTAGAGGTGATTTTTAAAAAAATTATTTTTAGGAGGGATTATTTAAATGAGCAGGAAACTTTTGGTATTTGGCTTGATGTTAATTTTTGTACTTACTAGTGTAGTTTTAGCTACTGGTGCTGAGAAGGTCACGATTAAGTTCAGCACCTGGGGAAGTCCTGAGGAGGTAAATATAAACAAGGGACTTATTGCTGAATTTGAGAAGCGAAATCCTGACATCCATGTAGAACTCGTATACATACCAGGTGGAGAGTACTGGCAGAAGATTCAGACAATGGTAGCTGGTGGGACCCCGCCCGATGTAATGTTTAGTGGGACTATCTGGTCGTATGATCTTTTTAGTAGAGGGGCAGTTATAGATTTACAGCCATATTTTGAGAAAGATCCAAGATTTAAGAACATAAAAGACTACTATATATTCAAAAAGCCTCAACTTGCTCCACTTTATAAGGATGGAAAGGCTATGTTCGCTCTACCTGCCCGTAGTAATGTAAATCTGCTTTATTACAATAAGACTGCCTTCGACGAGGCTGGAGTAGCCTATCCTACAGATAAATGGAAGTGGGATGATCTCCTCCAAGCAGCTAAAAAGCTCACGAAATTTGATGGTAATAGAATGATTCAGGCAGGGTTTTCAGTGACTAACTGGCATGCCTGGATAAACCTCTGGATCTATCAAAATGGTGGATTTATGTTCAATAAATTTGCCCATCCCACGAAGTGCACACTGGATTCTCCTGCAAGCATATCTGCACTGCAATTTATTCAGGACCTTGTGTATAAGCATAATGTAGCTCCTACACCTGCCCAAGCACAGGCTTTACCAGGTGGATTTATGACCGGTAGAATAGCTATGCAGGTAACGGGAGCATGGATGGTGGAACAGTATAGACAGATAAAGGAATTTAAGTGGGATGTAGCTCCACCTCCAGGTAATAAGATAAGGGCAAATCATCTTAGAATAGGAGCTTATTCTATACTCTCACAATCAAAGTATAAAGATGAGGCATGGAAATTTGTAAGTTTCCTTTTCTCTCCAGAAGCTCATGAGATTGCCTATTCTAAGGTAGCGATCTGGAATCCAGATCTTGTTTCTGTTGGTAATAACAGGAATAGCTACTATTACAAACTACCTGGATTACCCGAACATTATTACTACAGAGTAACTGAGATGGAGATTCCCAATCTCTATCCAGGAGAAATCCTGCATCCTAATGCCTCGAAGATACTTGATACAGAATTACCCAGAGGTTTAGATAGTATGTTCTTAGGTAAGGAAAGTGCTTCTGAGGCTGTCAAAAAGTTAGTCCCCAAGATTGATGACCTTCTCAGGCAGAAGTAGTTAATTAAGGGAGGGTAGAACATTTCTACCCTCCCTCCTAAGACGGAGGTTACTATGAAAAGATATAGTAGTAAGCTTGCTAGAAAGGAAGCATTAGAGGGATATCTCTATGCATTACCCTGGTTTATAGGTTTTACTGTATTTACTGCTGGACCTATCATTGCTTCTTTCCTCCTTTCTTTTACCAATTGGGATTTAATTAGACATCCTCAATGGATTAGTTTTGGAAATTATAAGACGTTAACAGAGGACCCTCTTTTCTGGCAGGGACTAAAAGTGACATCTATATATGCAACCTTTAGTGTACCATTAGGTATAGCAGGTGGTTTAGCTATAGCGGTTCTTATGAACCAGAAGATCAAAGGACTTTCTGTGTTTAGGACCATCTATTATCTTCCAGCAGTTGTCTCTGGGGTTGCAGTATCTTTGTTGTGGTCTTGGATCTTTAATCCTGACTTTGGAGTATTGAATTATCTGCTATCTCTAGTTGGGATCAGAGGACCGGGGTGGATCTATGATGAGAAATGGGCTTTACCATCTCTTATCTTAATGAGCCTGTGGGGGGTAGGAGGAGGGATGGTAATATATCTGGCAAGCCTCCAGGGAGTCCCCACGGAACTCTATGAAGCGGCTATTATAGACGGTGCATCTAGTTGGAAAAGATTCTGGTCCATAACTATACCTATGATAAGTCCTGTTATTTTCTTTCAATTGATTATGGGTATTATAGGTTCTTTCCAGGTCTTTACCCAGGCTTATATAATGACGAATGGAGGCCCCAATAATGCTACTTTATTCTATGTGCTTTATCTTTACAGGAATGCGTTCCAATGGTTTAAAATGGGTTATGCCTCTGCCCTAGCATGGGTATTATTTCTGGTTATACTTACCCTTACTATTGTGCAGTTTAAGATAGCTAACTATTGGGTATACTATGAAGTAGGGAGGTAAAATCTTATGTATCTAGGAGTAAGAACTACAACTATAATAACCCGGGTGATAATATATACAGTTATAATAGCTGGAGCTTTTGTACTTATGATTCCATTCTTTTGGATGCTATCCACATCACTTAAGGATGAAGGAGCAGTATGGCTGTTTCCTCCCAGATGGATCCCTAGACCGATAGTATGGGAGAATTATAAGACTGCGTTTACTATGTGGCCATTTGGGCTTTATCTTTTGAACAGTGTAAAATTGGTTGTAATAAATATAACAGGGATTCTTCTTTCCTGTTCTATGGTGGCTTTCTCGTTTAGCAGGTTAAGATGGCCAGGAAGAGATTTCTTCTTTTTACTACTTATTTCTACGATGATGATTCCAGGACAGGTAACTATGATACCTATCTTCGTACTCTTTCGATATTTTGGATGGATAGATACCTTTTATCCATTGACTGTTCCTTCATTCTTTGGATCACCATTCTATATCTTTTTATTGAGACAGTTCTTCCTCACTATTCCGAGAGAGATGGAAGAAGCGGCAAAAATAGATGGTTGCAGTACATTCCAGATCTTCTCCAGGATTATTCTTCCTCTATCTAAACCAGCCTTAGGGACAGTTGCTATCTTTACATTTATGGGTGTCTGGAACGATTTTATGGGACCTCTTATCTATCTAAACTCTGAGAGTAAAAGAACCGCTACTCTTGCATTGGGCTTTTTCAGATCAGCTTGGTATGGAGGGACTCATACCGCGGTGCTAATGGCATCATCTATGATAGTAATGCTTCCCTGTTTGTTGCTCTTTTTCTTTGCCCAGAGATATTATATACAGGGTGTAGTAATTACAGGTTTAAAGGGATAAAGGTCCTGATGAATTCTAGAGAAAGGGTCCTCTTGGCTTTGGAGCATAAGGAACCGGATAGGGTACCAACATTTTACAGAGGAATCTCGCCACTGGCAGATTGGATACTCGAAATAGTAGATATTGCTCCATATATATATTTTAAGCCCCCAAAAGATTTTGAGCCAAGAGAGGAAAATGGGGTAGTTTTTGACGAATTGGGTATAGGTCGCAAAAGAATAGGCCCTCACTTAGAAATGGTGCACCATCCACTGGCAGGATCTAATGATCTAAAGAGCTTGGAAGATTATCAATGGCCAGACCCCTTGGATAAAACTAGGGTATATGGAATGAGAGAATCAATTATTGAGTGGCAGAAAAGAGGAAAGATAACGGCAATAATGACTTCCTGGGGAGGGTCTACGGGAATATTTGAATGTAGCTGGTATATGACGGGGATGGAGAAATTTTTAGTAGCCATCTATGAGAATCCGAAATTTGTCGAAGCTTTATTAGATAAGATGCTAGAACTACATAAGGGACTGGTAGAGAATATCCTCATAGAAGTGGGAGATATTATTGATATAGTGTGTACAGGGGATGATCTGGCTACCCAGAAAAACCTATTGATATCTCCCCAGTGGTATCGCAATGTACTTAAACCCCGACAGAAAGAATTAATTAATCATATCAGAAGGTTTACTAGGGCAAAGATCTATTATCATAGCTGTGGGAATATAATGCCTCTGGTGGAAGATCTGATAGAGATCGGAATAGACATTCTGGATCCTATTCAACCAAAAGCACTGGATACTGTTCAGTTAAAGGATAGATTCGGTGAGAGATTGGTATTTTTTGGAGGTATAGATGAGCAGGAGGTTCTCCCATTTGGGACACCGAAAGATGTTAGGAAAGAAGTAAGAAAGAGATTTAGAGAATTAGGTAAAGGGGGAGGGCTTATCCTGGGTCCAGCTCATTGGATACAACCCGATACTCCTAAAGAGAATATTATTGCTATGTATGAAGAGATCCTTAAATGTATCTATTAGGAGGCTGAAAAGTGCAATATAAGAAATTATATCTTGTTTTTCTGGCAGTTTATGTTTTATCCTGTTTTCTTATGTATTCTTTTACAGGCTTATCTAGAGAACTGAATCCAGTTGCCATCAGTGATAGGGAAAATAGATGGATTATAATTAACGGTGAATGGAAATATGAAAATGGTGGACTGTATGGAGAGGTAGAAACTGGGAAGGCACTCATATATCTTGATGCCCAGTTTAGAAATATCAACATAGAATGTACCATAAATCCAGTATCTGGAAGGGCTGGAGTAATTTTTTATATGCAGAATGTATTAAATTATTACGAATTAGTACTGGAACGACAAGAATTATTCTTCATATTGAGGATGACTAATGATACAAGATATCTGGCATCTTCAAAGCTTCCTAAAGAAAAATATTATGTATTTAAAATAATCCAGGAGGAGGACACTGTAGCCGTGTTATTAAACAATAGTCTATTATTTAAAGTAAACGATGATACATTTACTTCCGGATTTTTTGGTTTATCGGTTCAGAATGGAAAGGCATCTTTTTCCAATATCAATGTGAAAGGCGATCCACCAATAGTATTAAAAAATGATAGTTTTGATGTTTCGATAGATGAAAAATATGGCAGTATAAAGAGTCTTCTTGGGTCTCTGGATGATGGCACCGTCCAATTTTGTAATAACACTCCCCTATCCCCTAGTAATCCGTGGGGGTGGGGTACAGTTATACTGGATTATGGGGAAGATCTTATTACAAGTAAAGAGATGAGATGCAGAGTATATAGCAGTAAAGGGGAAGTGTTAACAGAGTATACAGGAGATAAAATTAGAGTGGAAATAAAGAGAAGATTGTCAGGTTCTTTTCTGGATGAGATATACACAATTAACAGCTTCAATGAGCTGACACTGAATACATTAGGAGTAGTCTTTCGTCCGGATATCACTATGCATGTTGGAGAACAGTCCTCTTATTTTCTGGTAGAGAATACCCCGATGGTCTATCACTGGTTCACGGGGAAGAATTTAGCTTATTTACTAGTTACACATAACAATGGAAGACCACCTCATCTGGCTATAGTATTGATGAATGGAGAGATAAATGGTTATACTCTACTTTACAATCTTGGGGTAAAGCACATACCTTTAGGTGCATCACCTGTGTTATTTGTTACAGGAAAAGGAATAGATGGTCGAAAGACAGAGTATACTCAGCCGGAAATATATATAAGACCAAATAAACCTCTATCTTTTACCCTAAGATACTTTTTATTTAAGGACTGGAAGGATATGGAGGACAAAATCCTAAATATATGCAAACAACCAGTCTTTCGCTATCCAAGATATATACCTGTAGGAAAATATATGGATATTGAAGTCGAAGTTCCTCAAGATATTGAGATTACTTCAGTAAAGATGGATGGAACAGAAGTATTATATGTAAAAGTAGCAGATGATAAATATCTTGTTAAAGCCTTAGTAAAGTCAGCTGGACTTAAGAGAATAGACTTCTCATTTAGTGATGGAAGAGAGACCTTTATACTTTTTGAGGGGATGCAGAATATAAGGACGTTACTGAATAAAAGGGCAGAGTTTATCCTTAATTATCAAATCGATAGTAACCCGGATTCGCTTGGCTTCTTGGGAATCTTTCCTATAGATTTACTGAATAAGAAGAGTATGGCTAGCTCTCAGGCGGGGAACTGTCAACAGGCTGGGACAGGAGAGATTACTGCATCAGCACTTATACCTATATATAAAAATCTTGTAGATCCTCAAGAAGATGAGATCAAAAAGATAGAGCTTTATGCCAATGAATGGCTCAGGGGAAAATGTCAGGATAAAGATTATGCCTGCTACCTAAACCCATTGAATAAAGCAGCTGGTGGGGATGGGATGGGCTTTAGGATATGGAATGCTAACTGGATTGCCACGGTATATTACTATCTATCGTTGTTTGAAAATAGATATCTAAAACTTCAAACCAGAGATACCTATCTATTATGGGCGTACAATACTCTAAAATGGTTCTTCAGTAATAAGCCCACATATATATCCCCAGAACCACATATGATACGAAAGGTTATAAATGAACTGTATAATAGAAACTATAAAAAGGAGGCAAAGGACCTGGAAGAAGCTACGGAACATACCATTAAAAGTATTCTGTCACAATCAAGAGAACTTGAGCAGAAAGGAAAAGAATGGGTTATGGATGCAAATGCCTTTGTCCCTATGGCTACTTTTCTATTTATTGAAGGTTATGATAAGGAAGCCTATACATTCTTGGATCCAACAATAACCGACTTGGGCTATTCTTATGATCCCAGGATTCAATCCGCCTTTAGAATATGGGACGATGCAGCAAGTGGATACCACTATAAACTCATTCCTTACCCTACTATGCCACACTTCTGGACATCAATAGTAGGTTATCCTCTACTTCTGGCTTATGAAAGGTATGATAAAGAGGAATTTTTAGAGTCTGCCTACAACAGTATAATGTCCCTTTATGAATCTTACAATTCCGACTACCCATTCAATCTATGGGGTAAAATGGAGTTAGGAGAAGCCCACTCCGCTTTTTTACCAGGATTGGGGCTGAACACTCAGGAGCGTGCCTGTAGCGATCAGGATGGGAGTTTTTCTACTTATTTAGAGACGTTTGGAACTAAATGTTACATTACAAAGACAGGAAGGAGTATAAACTGTAGCAGAGAGGATAGTAGAATAGTATCCTGGGCTGCCTATCCTAGAGAGTATATCCTAGAAGATGCAGGTTATATAATATCTACTGCTCATATATCAACTGTAATAAATTCTGTGAAGTTGAAAAATGACTCTATTATCATAGAGATAGAAAACTTGAGAAAAGATGATATAGAAACAGAATTAAAGTTAAGTTCTATAGACAAGAAATCACTGAAATCTATGACTATAAAGATGAAGGCATTAGAAAAACAATTCGTAGAGATAAGAATTTAGAAAGGAAGGGAGAATAAAGATGCATACTTATCTCAGAAGGTACAAACTTGGAAGACCTGTACTGTCTCCAACTAAAAATGAAGGAGATTTTGATAGTAAAGAGGTAGATTGTGCTAATGTTATTATGAAAGATGGAATATTCTATATGACATATGCAGGATGGGACGGAAGAGTAAATAGAATAGGATTAGCAAGGAGCAAAGACTTAATCCACTGGGAAAGAATTGGACTTATACTGGATATTGGTAAAGAAGACTGGGATTCTGGATCAGTCTCCGGACCATATATTTATCAGGAAGATGGACTATACTATCTTTTTTACGTTGGATTTCCTAGGTTAGGGTATGAAAATGGACCTGGGGCTATAGGATTAGCTACTTCTAATGACCTTATAAATTGGGAAAAACATCCCTCTAACCCTATTTTAAAGAATATCCCTGGAGGACTGTGGGAAAGAGGAGGGTTATATAAACCTTGTGTAATAAAGTTTGATAACCTTTATTATCTCTTTTACAATGCCAAAGATAAAGAGGATTCATCCTGGCGTGAGAGAATAGGAGTTGCCTTTTCTAATGATCTTATTCATTGGGAGAAGTATGAAAGAAATCCCATATTAGATAACGGTCCGGAAGGGACCTGGGATAGTCATACAGTTGGAGATCCATATATAGTAAAGATAGATAACCTCTGGCATATGTTCTATTATGGTTTTGACGGAAAGAAAGCCCAAGAAGGTGTAGCAATATCTAGCAACCTTATAAATTGGAGAAAAAGCGAGTTTAATCCTATCATAAAAGTCGGTAAGGATGGAGATATAGACGAGAGATATGCCCATAAACCATGTGTAATAAAATTTAATGGTATCTGGTACCACTTCTATACCGCTGTGTCCGAAAAAGGGGACAGGGTAATAACTTTGGCAACCTCAGGGCCCCTGTAATATGATGTTGCCTAAGTTTTTGATAGGCTAAGTATTCCTATGGTCTGGGGTTCATTGGAATGTAGAACATGAAGTCTAAACTCCTTTTTGAGTGTTTTTGTAGGAAGCATACCATTGAAAGATGAGTAGGTCTTGTAACTCATATATTAATTTTGCAACAATTACTGGATGTCGGTTATTTGACAGGGTGCTTATTCTTAACTATAATAGTGTTCTATGTATAAGGTATCTACCTTTGAGTCACTTAGATATAAGAGCTTCAGACTCTTCTGGAGTGGACAGCTCATCTCCCTATGGGTAGCTGGATACAGGATGTAGCTTAAGGTGTGAGGGATTAAGATGTATGTGTCTTTTTTATTGGCATTTTGGGGAGGAATAATATCATTCTTTTCTCCATGCATATTACCTCTTATACCTGTGTATCTATCTTACATAAGTGGGGTCTCTGTATCTGAACTGGTCGAATCTAGAAAGGCAGTATTGATTAAAGTATTAATCTTTGTCCTTGGATTTTCCGTCTTTTTCTCTCTCTTAGGGGGTTCAGCCTCTCTTTTAGGAAGCTGGCTTTTAATCTACAGGGAACTGTTGAATAGAGTTGGGGGAGTAATACTCATAATATTTGGGGTCTCCTTTCTAGGTATTTTAAAGTTCCCCTTTTTGTATAAGGAAACGAGGATAACTCTAAGGACTACTGGAGGTTATCTTGGGGCTTTCCTTTTAGGCTTTGTCTTTGCTCTGGGCTGGACTCCTTGTGTAACTCCAATCCTATCTTCAATATTCCTCTATGCCACCAGAGAAGAATCGGTATATAGAGGTATGCTGTTACTCTTCTTTTATGCTCTTGGGATAGGTTTACCATTTGTTTTGGTTGCTATTTTCATTGACTCCTTTCTGAGAAATACAGCAAGGATAAAGAAGGTTCTACCTTATGTCTCATTTATAAGTGGTGTCTTCCTTATTGGGATGGGGTTACTTATGCTTTTTGGTAGGATGCTCAGTCAAATCTTCTTTTCTTGACAAAGATTTAACTAAATGGTAAACTGTTTTATGTAAAGTTAGCACTTAGACATATAGAGTGCTAACTCAGGGGATGATAAAGGTTATGCTTACTGAGAGGGAAAAGATTGTTTTAAAGGCAATTGTAGAAGAGTATATAAATACAGGGGAGCCTATAAGTTCAAAGGTGGTGGCATCTAAATATTGTCCCTATGTGAGCTCTGCCACCATCAGAAATGATATGGGTATCCTAGAAGAGATGGGCTACATAACACAACCTCATCCTTCTGCAGGGAGAATACCCAGTCCAAAGGGTTATAAGTATTATATAGAGAATATGCTGGTCGATTGCACGCTCTCCCCTCAGCAGAAGATGAGGATAAGGAAGATACTGTCTAACCTGGAGTCAGATATAAGAGACCTCAGAGAGATCATAAGGACCACATCCTGGCTTATTGCTCAGTTATCAAAGCTCCTGGCATTTTCTTATGGCCCTATATCTTCCGGAAAATTTGTCAAGAAGCTCTGGCTTACTCCAATAGACGAAGACAGTGTGCTCCTGATATATATGACAGAGACTGGGGATGTTGACCATAAGGTTATACATACAAAGTATAACCCCCTTAACCTGGAAAGACTCTCCAACATAATCTCTAACAGATTAGAAAAGGAGAGTATTGATAGGATAGATCTCAAGGAGATATTAGCCCTCCTTCCTGAGGAAGAGCCTCTGGTAAGAGAAGTGTTTGCTTCTTTGAAGGAAGAAAGGTATTCTTATGCTGAGTCCCATATAGAAGGAACAGATTATATAGACAGGATACCGGAATTCAATGATCCGGAGACACTTAAAAATCTCATCAGTATAATAAATAGAGAAGAACTGGTAATAGAGCAGATAAATGCTGCTATAAATTCTGGGAATCTATGGACCAGTATTGGAGAAAAGGGGAATCTTACCTTTGTAATAGTACCATATTTTGCCAAGGATCTCCCTGTTGGAGCAGCAGGAGTCGTTGGTCCCATAAGGATGAATTATAGATATGTAATACCCCTTCTGAGCTACATAAAGAACTGTATATCGGATATGTTGACGATTCGTTGGAGGTGAATATATGGAAGAAGAACTCCTCTCAGAGGAGAAGGAAAATCTACCTGCAGAAGATATAGAGCTCGTCAAACAGCAGTATAAGGAACTAGAAGATAAGTTTTTGAGGCTTGCAGCGGATTTTGATAACTATAGAAAGAGGATGGTAAGGGAGATAGAAGAACTTAAGGACGTAATAAGAGTGGAACTTATAAGGACATTACTCCCTATATATGACGATATAGAGAGAGCCTTTTGTTCTATCCCTGAGAATACAGATAACGATATCAGAGAGGGGATAGGGATGGTTTTGAGGAACTTTCAGAATTGGCTTTCAGGTCAGGGAGTTAAGGCGATAGAGATTACTGATAATGTCTTTGATCCCAGATATCATGAAGCGATAGTAATAGAAGAGAGTAGAGATATTGAAGAGGATAAGATTGAGGAATTAAGGAAGGGTTATCTCCTCAACGATAGAGTTATAAGACCTACTATGGTAAAGATTATTAGAAAGGTAAAGGAGGGAGAGTAAGATATGGCTAAGGTTATTGGGATTGATCTAGGTACCACTAACTCAGTAGTAGCCTTTGTTGAGGGGGGAAAGCCAACAGTTATTCCTAATGCTGAAGGGAGTAGACTTACTCCCTCTGCGGTGGCTTTTACGCAGGATGGTCAGATCCTTGTAGGGCAGTTAGCCAAGAGACAGGCTATACTAAATCCAGAAAGGACTATCCTTTCTATAAAGCGTCATATGGGAACTAACTATAAGGTCAGGATAGATAATAAGGAATATACACCTCAGGAGATCTCCGCTATGATCCTTAGAAAGTTGAAGGAAGATGCGGAGGCTTATCTTGGAGAGAAGGTGGAAAAGGCAGTTATAACTGTTCCTGCCTACTTCAATGATGCTCAGCGCCAAGCCACAAAGGAGGCAGGGATTATAGCTGGACTTGATGTGATAAGAATTATCAACGAGCCCACTGCTTCTGCTCTGGCTTATGGACTTGATAAGGAGGGTTCTCAGACGATACTTGTCTATGATCTGGGTGGTGGAACCTTTGATGTATCTATCCTGGAGATAGGAGAAGGGGTATTTGAAGTAAAAGCTACAAGTGGAGATACCCATTTGGGTGGAGATGATTATGATCAGAGGATAATGGAATATCTCATAGAAGAATTTAAGAAGAGGGAAGGGATTGACCTGAGCCAGGACAGGATGGCTCTTCAGAGACTTAAGGAGGCGGCTGAAAAAGCCAAGATAGAGTTATCCACTCTTATGTCTACAGAGATAAACCTTCCATTTATAGCTGCTACTCAGCATGGTCCAAAACACCTGAGCGTTACTCTTACAAGAGCACAGTTTGAGGCGATGACTAGAGACCTTACTGAAAGAACCAGAGAACCTATATACAGGGCTCTTTCTGATGCTAAACTCGATCCTTCCAAGATAGATAAGATACTGTTAGTTGGTGGTTCTACCAGAATGCCAGCGGTTCAGAGATTGGTGAAGGAGATATTTAATAAAGAACCAAGAAAGGATATAAATCCCGATGAGTGTGTTGCATTAGGCGCAGCTATTCAGGCAGCGGTACTTGCCGGCGAGATAAGGGACATTGTGTTACTTGATGTTACACCGCTTTCACTTGGTATAGAGACCCTTGGAGGAATATTTACCAAGATAATAGAGCGTAACACTACTATTCCCGTCTCTAAGAGTGAGATATTTACTACTGCCGTTGATAATCAGACATCTGTTGAGATACATGTACTCCAGGGAGAAAGACCAATGGCAGCAGACAACCTTTCTTTAGGAAGATTCATATTGGATGGAATTCCTCCTGCACCAAGAGGCGTTCCAAAGATTCAGGTAACCTTCGATATAGATGCCAATGGTATTGTTCATGTATCTGCTAAAGACCTTGCCACAAATAGGGAACAGAGGATAACTGTAAAGGGTGGTACAGGACTATCCAAGGAAGAGATAGAACGTATGATTAAGGAAGCCCAGGCTCATGCAGAAGAGGACAGACGGAGGAAAGAAGAGGTAGAGGCGAGGAATCAGCTTGATGGACTTATATATACAGCAGAGAAACTGGCAAAAGATGCAGCGGGTAAAGTAAGTCAGGACCTTATAGATAATCTTAACAAGACCATTGAAGAGGTAAAATCTGCAGATAAGACAGGGATAGATAAGATTAAGGAATTGACTAACAGATTAAATGATGCTATATATAAGGTATCTACAGAGCTCTATGCTAAGGCAGGTACTCAGCAGTCTTCTAACAATCCTTCTGGAAGCCAGCAGCAGAACCCTGGAGGAGGGACTATAGATACCGAGTATAAGGTTCAATAACTATGCCTGGTAAGGATTATTACGAGATATTGGGAGTGCCAAGAGACGCCTCCCTTGAAGATATAAAGAAGGCATACAGGAGATTAGCCAAGCAGTATCATCCTGATATAAATAAAAACGATCCACAGGCTAATGAGAAGTTTAAGGAGATAAATGAGGCTTATGAGATCTTGAGTGACCCTCAGAAGAGGGCACAGTACGATCGATTTGGAACCGTTGGTGGAGATTTTTCCTCTTTTGGGGGTCAACAGTATACTACTGACTTTGGTGGATTTACGAACATCTCAGATATATTTGGTGATCTCAGCTCTACTCTGGATGATTTTATAAAGAATTTCTGGGGTAGAGAAAGGACTCATACGACCGAAAGAATACCGAGAAGAGGTTCAGATATAACTGTCAGTTTAACTATTGACCTTGAGGATGTACTTACCGGGATTGAGAGAGAGTTAGAGATAAATAGAAGAGAACTCTGTGATCTCTGTAAAGGGAGCGGAATAGAGCCAGGTAAACAGCCAGAAAGGTGTCCCTATTGCAACGGGACAGGGGAGATAAGGTCTTCGCGTTCTACCCCATTTGGCCAGATAGTAAATGTTATGACCTGTCCTTCCTGTAGGGGGACGGGTAAGATAATTACCAATCCCTGCCCCCAGTGTAATGGAAGAGGTTTTGTCTCTAGGAGACGTAAGGTTATGGTAAAGGTACCTCCTGGTGTAGAGGATGGTACCAGACTCAGATTAAGGGGGGAAGGTGACGCTGGAATTAACGGAGGACCTTCAGGAGACCTGTTTGTCTTTGTGAGGGTTAGACCTCATCCTGTCTTCAGGAGATTCGGAGCGGATTTAGAATATGAGGCAGTGATAGATGTATTTGATGCTGTCTTGGGGACAGAGATAGATGTTCCCACCATTGAGAGGACTACTGAGAAGTTAAATATCCCTCCTGGGACTCAATTTGGAGCTACCTTCAGGATAAGAGGAAGAGGCCTTCCGTTTATCAATAATGGAGGCAGAGGAGACCTCATAGTTAGAGTAAAGATAGAGGTTCCTCAGAGATTGAGTGAGAAAGAGAAAGAACTTCTGTTAGAAATTGCTAACCTGCGTGGCAAAAAGATTAATGGGAAGGGTGGAAAGTCTTTTTTTGAAAAAGTGAAGAATGCATTTGGAGGCTAATTGTCCAGATATTGGGTAGAGGTAAGCATAGTTTATAACAAGAAGTCTTTCCCTTGCTTGGATCTAGAGGATATAATCTCTAGTAAACTGTGGGATATTAATTCCTCGGGAGTAGCTATAGATTCTTCGAGTAACTATGTGAGAATAACAGGGTACTTTCCTCTAGATGCCCTTTTCTATAAAAAGTTGGAAGAGCTGCAACTTTCTCTGGGTGAATATATCCTTTCAGGGTTGAAGTTTAGCTTTAATATATCTGAGGAATCAGAATGGCAGAAGCTTAGTAAGTTTGAGCCATTCCAGATCGGTAAGTTTTTTGTCATACCTGATGAGAATAGTTATGAGCTTCAGAATGGATCGATTCCTATCTTCATAAAACCCGGAATGGCTTTTGGAACTGGGCTTCATCCAACAACAAGGATGTGTATAAAATTACTTGAGACTCTTCCCCTGGAGGGTAAACTGGGTATAGATGTAGGAACTGGAAGCGGTATATTGGCTATATGTATGTTGAAGCTTGGCTGTATCAGTGTCATAGGAATAGATAATGATCTTGTAGCAATATCTGATGCCAGAGAAAATGCCATTAAAAGTGGGGTTGGAGATCGTTTAGACCTCAGGTTGGGAGATCTACTTAATGATTATAACGGGGAGAAGGTTGATGTGATTACTGCCAACTTACTTCCTCAACTTATGCCACCACTCTTTGCTAAGGCTTCTTCTGTCTTGAATCCAAATGGGTATCTTATAGCAAGTGGCTTCTCCGAGAATGAGGATGGAGAGGTTATAGAACTTGCCCGTTCTTTTAATTTCTCTCTGAAGAATAGACTTGTAGAAGAGGGATGGTCTGCACTCCTTTTTGTCTATGACACTCCTTAGAGTCTTTTTGGAAAAAGTCTCTAAAACTATTAGGGTTTCTGATAGAGAGATCCTTCGTCATATCTCAGCAAGGAGACTTTCGGAGGGTGATGATTTGATAGTCTGCGATGGGGATGGAAGGGCTTATTTATATAAGATAAGAGAGAAAAGCCCAACTAGTGTTTTATTAGATTTGGTAGAACCTGTAGATTTTTCTCCACCGTCAAAAAATGTCATATATGCCCAGGCTCTTCTAAAGCCCAGAAAACTGGACCCTATTGTCTCATACAGTACACAACTGGGTGTTGAGGCGTTTGTTTTCTTCATATCCAGAAGGTCCTCCATACAGGACCTGGACGTAGTTGAAAAGAGGTTGGATAGATTGAGAAAGATAGCCAGGGCATCTGCAGAGATATCTATGAACAGGATACCAGATATAAAGGTTGTGCCTGATCTTTCGACACTTTTGGAACAATTTAGCACATATAAGCCACTTATGCTTTATGAGAATGCTCAGGAGAGGTTAAATCTCGATTGGCTTAAGAATAACGATATTAGAGATATACTTTTTATCATAGGTCCAGAGGGAGGATTTGAGGACGAAGAGGTAGAGCTGGTAAGAGAAAGAGGCGGATATATCCTTTCATTAGGAGACAGGATATTGACCTCGGAAGTGGCAGGTTTTGTCGTCTTGTCTCTTATTCAATTTGGGATCTAAATTATGAAGTTTCGAATATATACCTTTGGTTGTAAGACCAATCAGTACGACTCAGAATATCTCAGAAGGGTCCTGGTTAACTCTATGGAGGAAGCCAGTGATAGAGAGGCTCCAGATGTTATTATTGTCAATACCTGTTCAGTAACACATATAGCAGAGAGGAAGGCTAGAACCTTAATCAGGCATCTTCTGAGGACTTATCCCAAAGCCAGGATAATTGTTACTGGATGCTATGCAGAGAGAGATCCAAAGGGGATAGAGAATCTTGGGGCCCTTACAGTAGTGGGGAATAGAGATAAAGAAAGACTCTATAAGCTATTTTCTCCAAACTCGAGTCCTAAGGTCCTGCCTGTAGAGAAAGAAAAGAGAATAAGGGCTTTTGTAAAGATCCAAGATGGATGTGATGATTTCTGTTCTTACTGCATAGTACCATATGTAAGAGGTCCTGTCCGTTCTAGGAATACGAGAGAGATTCTCGATGAGATTAAAGCCCTAGCGGATCTTGGTTATCCGGAGATAGTGCTTACTGGTATACATATAGGTAGGTTTGAAGATGATAGGATTCGGCTCCCCGATTTGGTAAGACTTATTCATAGAGAAACTCCTTCTATAAAGAGGATCAGACTGAGTTCCCTGGAGCCACAGGAAGTAGATAGAGGAATTATAGAACTTTTTAGGGAAATTCCAAATCTGTGCCCCCATATTCATCTTGTTGCTCAGAGTGGTAGTAATAAGGTACTCAGGGATATGAAAAGGAGATATACAAGGGAGGAGTATCTATCCCTGGTAGAAGAATTTAGATCAGTAAGAGATGATATAGAATTTACCACAGATATAATAGTTGGTTTTCCTTCTGAGGAGGAGAGAGATTTTGAAGATACCATATCTCTGGTGAAAGAGGTCGAATTTATTAAGGTTCATATATTCCCTTTTTCTCCTAGACCTGGAACTGAGGCTTTTAACCTGAGACAGATAGATAAGAGGATTGTTAGGGAGAGGGAAACAAGGCTTAGGGATGTAAGCTTGGATGTAGCCTTTAATAGACTCAGACGTCTTGTGGGAGAGAATCTAGAGATACTTGTAGAAAGATGTTCAAACAATGTTGCAACTGGTCTGACAACTACCTATATCAGGGTCAATTGTACTGTATCCTGTCTAGTTTCAGTAGGAAGTTTAATAGATGTTCACATCGAAGGGCTGGAGAAGAGAAAAGATAGTATAGTCCTTAAAGGAACATCTTAGAGATTTTGTGACGGTTGATTTTCTAACCTTTAGTGATATAATTCTATCTCTAGGTGATGTATTATGCCTGAAAAGATTAAGAATGTGGCAGTAATAGGGTTAGGAAGGTTTGGTTTTTCGCTGGCTGTAAACCTGCAACAGCTGGGTTGTGATGTATTAGCCATTGATAGTGATGCGGACGTTGTAGAGAATATAAAAGATAGCATATCTCAGGCTTTGGTTTTAGATGCTACCGATGAGACTGCTCTGAGAGAGGCAGGTATAGGTGATATGGATGCTGTATGTATCTCAACTGGGAGAGATCTGCAATCAAGCGTATTGACTGCCCTAATAGTTAAGAAGCTTGGGGTGAGATATATCCTGGCTACTGCGATAAATGACTTACATAAGAAGATACTGGAAAAAATTGGGGTAGATCTGGTTGTCTTTCCTGAGAAGGATATGGGAGCTAGGATCGCTTATCGACTAACTCACCCTACTATTCTGGAGAGGATAGAGGTTTCTCCTGATGTAGAGATGATAGAGATAGACCCTCTGGATTGGATGATAGGAAGATCTCTAGTAGAGATAGATCTACCTAGAAGGTATAACGTGAGGATATTTGCTATAAGACGTGGGAATATAACTATAACAGAACTTACCGGAAGCACAAAGATACTGAAGGATGATAAGATATATATCTATGGAAAACATAGTGATATAGAGAAATTTGTGGAGCATTAGTTATGCAGAGAGAAAGTAATCCCTGGCGCTTTATAGTTCTGAGTTTTCTTTTTATAATCCTTGCAGGGACATTTCTTCTGATGTTACCATTCTCTTCCCGTTCCGGAAGATTTACCGATCCTCTCACCGCCCTTTTCACAGCAACTTCTGCTACGTGTGTCACAGGTCTGGTGGTTGTTGATACCGGGACATACTGGTCTTCCTTTGGACAGATCGTTATCCTGCTCCTGATACAGTTGGGTGGTATAAGCTATATGACTCTGTTGAGTTTTGTAGCCCTTTTACTTCGTAGACAGGTCTTTTTGCGTGAGAGGATTCTCCTCCATGAGACCCTTAATACCTGGTCGATCAGAGGAGTTATGAGGTTGGCAAGGTTGGTCCTTTTTACAGTGATCTTCTTTGAGGGGATCGGTGCATTTTTCCTCTTTTTAGTTTTTGTAAGAAGTTATCCGATTATCACCTCTATAAAATTTGGTATCTTTCATAGTGTTTCTGCTTTTTGTAATGCTGGCTTTGATCTCTTGGGGGGATTTAAGAGTTTTACCGGATATGTTGATAACCCTCTCTTGGTATTTACTGTAACCTTTCTTGTTATCTTTGGGGGTATAGGGTTTATAGTTGTATATGACCTTAGAAGTAACTATTTTACTTGGAAGAAGCTTACTCTACACTCTAAGCTGGCAATATTGACCACAATTATCCTGATAGTTTCAGGAATGTTAGTTATCTCCTCCTTAGAATGGAAAAACCCAAATACCCTAGGTAATCTCTCTATAAGAGGAAAACTGCTGGGAACATATTTCCAAAGCGTAACTCCCAGAACCGCAGGTTTCAGTACTGTTAATATTGGAGGGATGCATCCTGAAACATTACTTTTTATTATGTTGCTTATGTTTATAGGTGCATCCCCAGGTGGTACTGGAGGAGGTATCAAGACGGTGACATTTGCTGTCCTATTATTTGCGGTAAGGGCTACCCTTATGGGTTACGAAAGTGTTGAAGTCTTTGGACGCAAGTTATACTGGGATTCTGTCAGAAGAGCCTGGGTTTTATTCTTTCTGTCTTTGGGTCTTATCTTTGTGAGCTGGTTTATACTCTTATTAACGGAGGACTTTCCTCCCCTTAATCTTCTTTTTGAGGTAACTTCAGCATTTGGCACGGTTGGTCTATCGACTGGTATAACCCCAAGTTTATCTCCTCTTGGAAGGATAGTAATAATCTTGGATATGTATCTTGGGAGAGTTGGTTTAGTGGTTTTTGGGTTATCTCTCTTGTATCCTTTAAGAAGAAAGGCTCATATAGAACTGCCTTATGGTGAGGTGAGTATAGGATGAGATTCCCTTGGCAGTATAACAATCTAAACAGGCCTACTCAATATGGAGTGATAGGGATTGGTAGATTTGGTACATCTGTAGTTGAGACATTGGTAGATTTGGGTTATGAGGTACTTGCCATAGATCCCGAGGAAAAGAATATCGAAAGAGTAAGAAATATAGCTACTTATACCGCAGTGGTTGATGTAACTAATGAGAAAGAGTTAGAGGAAACAGGGATCACTAATGTTGACGTGGCTATAATCTGTCTGTCTGATTTGGAGATGAATATCCTTGCCACGATGATAGTTAAGGAGCTAGGAATAAAGTACATAATTGCTCGAGGATTGAACGACAATCATATGGAGATTCTTAAATTGATCGGTGTGGACTGGATTGTATGCCCAGAGAAAGAGATGGGAAGGAGAATAGCCCAGAAGATGGCTATCCCAGGTATAACTGACCTTATGGATGCAATACCTGAAGCCAGAGTTATTGAGATTACTCCTACTCCTGACCTTATTGGTAAGAAGATCCACGATCTCACGCTTACCACTAGGAGGGTTCTGGTATTGGGTATAAGGAGAAATGGTAGCGCTATAATTGTTCCCAGCCCTGAAGAGCTTATAAGACCAAACGATAAGATATACCTGTTTGGAGCTCCTTCTGCACTTGAAGATTTTATAACATAGTAGTATTATTATACGAGGATGGCCTGTACCGTAAAGGACTGGACCATCTGATGGTTGGCTGATGAAAGAAAAAAATTCGTCCGGTACCATATCGGACTGGAACGGAGGTGTTTGTTATGCGTATATCTAACAGGGAGATCGCTTTAGGTGGGTTATTTGGAGGTATCATATTGCTTCTTGGTTTTTCTTATCTCGGTTATATTCCCCTTCCTACCCTAGCCGGTGCAGCCACTATTATGCACATACCGGTCATAATAGCAGGTTTACTTCTTGGACCTAAGTTTGGAGCCATAGCAGGTACACTATTTGGCCTCTCTGCTCTCTACTATTTTTTAAGTATAGCTCCTCCCTGGGTTCTGTTTCCCGCCAGACCTCTTATAGGGGTTGTGCCTCCTCTTGTATACTGGGGGATATCCAGAGCACTTGGCAGAAGGGAAAGGAGATTTGTCAGATGGTTATCTCTTGCTGTTTCACTATTACTTTTGGTCGTCACATTAAAATTAAGCTATGACAAGTTAGGTATTAATTTTTGGTTTATCCTCCTCTCTTTGTTGTTGATTTTGGTTGTTGTCTTCTGGATAAGGAGTTCTGACCCAAAGATAGTTTCCCTTGCTATAGCCTCATTCCTGGGAAGTATGACAAATACCGTTGGGACATTGGGACTGGCAGTAATCTTTAAGATTTTCCCTATTGGTACAGCCATTTCTATTGGGATCCTTCAAGGTATCCCAGAGGCTATACTGGCTGTGGTTATATGCACTCCGGTAGTGATGGCCCTGGAAAGGAGAGTTAGAGTATGATAATAGCCATAGATGTTGGAAATACCAATATAGACATTGGGTTTTTTCAGGGATACCGACTGTTAAGGCACTTTGAACTCTCTACCAATAGACAGGCTACCAGTTATGAGTATGCATTAAATCTTTCCTGGCTTATAAGTAATAATAATCTAAAGTCGGATGATGTTGAAGGGGTTGCTTTATCCTCAGTTGTACCACCTGTGACTCTGGAATTAGAACGTGCCGTAAGGTATCTCTTTGGAATAAAACCGTTTATAGTTGCTCCTGGCATAAAGACCGGTCTGATTATAGATGTAGAAAATCCTAAGGAGGTAGGTTCAGATATAATATGTAACGCAGTCTCTCTTGTGGAGGACTACAGAATATCTGGGATAGTGGTAGATTTTGGCACTGCAATTACTGTTACTGGAGTTAAAGATAGGAGACTACTTGGGGTAGCTATAGCTCCTGGGATATGGACTGCTAGCTCTGCCCTATGGGAGAGGGCAGCAAGGCTCTCTCCCATAGATATATTCAATCCTCCGGAGAGCGTGCTTGGTAAGAATACCGTCACTGCAATGCAGTCTGGAATAATATATGGTTTTGTAGGACTTGTAGATAAGCTTGTTTCCTTGGAATTAGAAGAGATGAAGATAGAACCATTTGTTATAGCTACCGGTGGCTGGTCTGAGAGAATAGCCAAGTACTGTAGTACAATAAATCTGGTAGACCCGTACCTTACCCTTAAAGGATTGTGTAGATTATATATGAAGAATATCTAGCCAATTGACTTTTTTCTCCCTTTTCATACAATATAAGGGTGGATACTAGGGTAGATAAGATAAGAAAGAGATGGAGAGAGTCGATTCCTCTTAGAAACATAGCATTACTCTACGGCGAAGTAGCATTTATCGGTGTATTAAATGGCACCATTGGCACTTATCTGGGAATATTTGCTATAAGACTTGGGGCTTCCAATACTATTATTGGTCTTATGTCATCTCTACCTGCTCTTATAACCGTACTTCTTATGTATCCAGCTTCCCAGCTGGTTAATCTCTGGAAGGACAAGATAGAGATAAACAAGTGGGCATTTTTATTCACCAGGATTCTCTATCTCCCTCTAGTATTTGCTCCCTATCTTCCCCATCCGGCATCTTTTATACTGCTGATTGTTACCCTACTGGCTATACCTGCTACATCTGCTAATATCGCCTTCAATGTTATGTTTATCGACCTTGTACCTTCTTATCTGAGAGCCACCATCCTCTCTAACAGAAATATGCTCCTGATGTTTATACAGACATTAACCTCTACTTCGGTAGGATATTTTCTCGATAGGGTTAGATTTCCTATGAACTTTCAGATTATTATGTTTATCGGATTTGTCTCCAGTATGTTAAGTCTTTATCTTATGACTTTTTTAAAACCGATAAGAAAACTTAATAGAGCTGAGAGGGTACTTATTGATTGGAAGAGAATATTTTATTCAATAGGGACACAGTTTAAGGATATAATTAACATCTTTGAAGAGGATCAAGGCTTCAAAAGATTTCAGTTTGCCACATTTATATTCTATCTGGGACTCTATATCCCTATGCCTTTATTTGGTATTAGGATGGTAAGAGAACTACACTTTTCCAATTTTGTTATAGGGCTAACATCTACCTCTAGCGGATTGGCGATGGCTCTTTCTTATCCCTTTTGGAACAGGCTTGGGAAGAGGGTAGGGGTGAGGAATGCGCTATTCTGGAGTAATATAGGTATTGCTATCTATCCCTTCCTCTTTATTATGCTTAGAAGGTCTTCTGAGATAATATCTCTTTCAGCTTTGGGCGGATTCTTTAGTGCAGGGTTCAGTATATTTATGTATATGGCACTCCTTATCTTTTTGCCTCCTGAAAAGAGGGCAGAATATCTGGCGATAAATGGAGTTATCTCAAATATAAGCCTTACAGTAGGTCCCGTAATTGGGACCCAGCTATCAAATATTATGGGTATATCACCTGTATTCTTTATAGGTACGGCGGTCAGAATTGTTGGAACGTATCTCTATTTGAGGAGTATTCCAAAGAATGAATCTAGTTAAGTTCCTATCTCCCAGCTCTCCAGATATCTCTTCTGTTCTTCTGTTAACTCGTCTATCTCTATGCCCATAGTCAGGAGCTTTCTCTTTGCTACTGCCCTGTCGATCTCCATTGGGACATTTAATACCTTTGGAGGAAGATTTTTCCCCTCTCTAACCAAGAACTCCACCGCTAATGCCTGGTTAGCAAAACTCATATCCATAACACTTGATGGATGGCCTTCTGCACAGGCAAGGTTTAGCAATCTCCCCTTAGCCAATAGGTATAGTCTTTTGCCATCTGGAAGGGTAAATTCTTCCAGCTCATCCCTTACCATTCTTCTGGAAACGGATATCTCTTCTAGTCCCTTTACATCTATCTCCACATCAAAATGTCCAGAATTACCAAGTATGGCACCATCTTTCATAAGATAGAAGTGCTCTCTCCTTATCACATTTATATTTCCGGTAACTGTTACAAAGATATCTCCGTATCTTACTGCGTCTCTTATTGGCATAACATCATATCCATCCATAACCGCCTCTAATGCCTTTATGTGGTCCACCTCTACCACTATCACTTTGGCACCCATACCTCTGGCTCTACTTGCCAGTCCCCTGCCACATTGTCCATACCCACACACAACAAATACTTTTCCCGCTAGCAGGATATTGGTGGCTCTCAATATACCGTCTATCGTACTCTGCCCTGTCCCATATCTATTATCGAAGAAATGTTTGGTCATAGCATTGTTTACTGCTATTACAGGTATCTTTAACTGGTTTTTCCTTTCTAGACTTAAAAGTCTATTTACTCCAGTGGTTGTCTCTTCAGTACCACCTATTACATATCCTCCAAATTCATCCCATCTCTTGTGTAAGACTGCAGTTAAGTCTCCTCCATCATCCATAATTATATGAGGCTCTGTAGAGAGGACCATTTCGATATCTCTGTAGTACTCATCGGTGTTTATTCCTCTTTTTGCAAAGACACTTGCAGTCCCTTCTTCTCTTAGTGCTTCTGCAACTTCATCTTGAGTACTTAATGGGTTTGATCCACATAGGGCGATCTCTGCCCCACCTGTCCTGAGTGTCCTAGCTAGGACAGCTGTTTCCGCTGTTACATGGAGACACATTCCTATCCTTATACCAGCGAATGGTTTATCCCTGTTAAAGTCTTCTCTCAAAGAAACCAAAACAGGCATCTGCCTTTCCGCCCATTCTATCCTTAAGCTTCCTTTATCCATCTACTCCTCCTTTTTTCCATATATCTGTGAAATATACCTTTAGGATGATTTTTATCATAGCAGCTATAGGAACCGCCAGTATAACCCCCCAGAATCCCAGGAGTTTTCCAAATACTAGGAGAGAAAATATAACTGTTAATGGATGTAAGCCCATAGTCTTACCCATAACATTAGGTACTACAAAGTGTGCCTCCAACTGCTGAACAACCAGGTACCATATACTAACTTCTAGGGCCTTCCACGGAGAAATCGTTAGGGCTACTATAATCGCCGGTATGGCTCCTATAAATGGGCCAAGGTAAGGGATTATCTCTGTAAATCCAGCTATGATTCCAAGAATAAGAGGATAATTTATTCCAAGTATCCACGCCCCAAGACCATCTGCCAGACCTACAAAGACACAGAGGATAAGTTGAGCTTTCAAAAATGATTTAAAGCTTGTGTTTATTTCTTTTAGTGCATTAAGGGTTTTATCCTTGATATTTTCTGGTATGATACTTATAAACCATCTCTCTATATTTTCCATATCTATCAGGAAATAAAAGTTCAGGACTATAGCCAATATTATTGTAAATATGGAATTAGTTAGGCTTATTATAAAGTTGAAAGCCTTAATTCCTATACCAGATAGATAAGCTTCTATTCTTGGCTGGATAGATGCCAGAAATGAATCTACCATTTTTTGCATGGCTGGATTTGTCTGGAACATATCCTGAAGATGTTTTAGTCCATCTGTTAAGACATTGTAGTATTTAGGTATATCCTTCACTAAAGACAAAATCTGATTCCCCAATATTGGTAATATCAAGATGAGAAGGGTCACTACAGGAGTTATTATCATTATATAGAAGATGCCGATAGCTAAACCCTTCTTTAGTCTTAACTTACGAGCAAGTTTTGTAACCGATGGATTTACCACATAAGCCAGGGCACCAGTGATAAAAAACAGTATGACTATACTACGTATCTCATATATAAACCAGAGAAGAAAGAGAATACCTAGAACCCAGAGGAAATTCCTCTGCCAATCTTTCATTTCAATGCAGCCCTTATAAAACCAGAGAAAAGAGGATGAGGTCTGTTTGGTCTGGAGGTAAATTCTGGATGAAACTGGGTGGCTATAAAGAACGGATGGTCCTTTAATTCTATTATCTCGACCAGATCTCTTTCTTTATATATACCACTTACTACAAGTCCATTACTCTCGAGTATACCTCTATATTCGTTATTAACCTCATATCTGTGACGGTGTCTTTCTACAACATAGGTTTTATTGTAGAGCCTAGATGCCAATGTACCTTCTTTGAGTTCGCATCTATATCCTCCTAGCCTCATCGTTCCGCCCATATTTTTTATCTCTCTCTGTTCAGGTAGGAGGTCTATCACAGGATAAGGTGTCTTGGGGTCAAATTCGGTACTGTTTGCTCCCTCTAAATGACATACATTCCTGGCAAATTCTACCACTGCACACTGAAGTCCCAGACATAATCCAAGGAAAGGTACCTTGTTTTCTCTAGCGTATCTTATAGCTGTTATTTTACCCTCTATGCCTCTCTGACCGAAACCTCCAGGGACTAAGATTCCATCGACACCTTCCAGAACACTAACCCCTTCCTTTTCAACAGATTCAGCATCGACCCATCTTATATTTACCCTAGTACCTTCCCATATTCCACTGTGCTCTAGGGCAGAAACAACACTTAGATAGGCGTCTTTTAATCCTATATACTTACCAACAAATCCTATAGTTACACTTCTTTCTAGATTTTTTGCCCTATGTACCAATTCTTCCCAATCTTGAAGCCTGGGGGTTCTATTTTCCATTCCCAAGATTTCAGTTATGATATTACCTACCATTGATCGTTCGAAGTGTAGTGGTACTTCATAGATGCAGTCCATATCTGGAGCGTCGATAACTGCATTTGAATCTACATCGCAGAAGAGGGCTATCTTATCCTTTACATCTGGAGGCAGCTCCCTGTCTGTCCTGCAGATTATCATATCTGGCTGAATCCCTATACTCCTCAGCTCCTTTACACTGTGTTGGGTGGGTTTTGTCTTTACTTCTCCAGATGTCTTCAGATAAGGAACCAGGGTAACATGTATATACATTACATTCTCCTTACCAATGTCCTTCTTTAGCTGTCTTATAGCCTCTAGAAAAGGAAGCCCTTCTATATCTCCAACCGTTCCTCCAACCTCTACTATGACTATGTCATAGCCCTTTCTACCCAGGCTCAGTATCCTCTCTTTAATCTCATTCGTGATATGGGGTATTACCTGGACAGTACCTCCTAGAAATTCGCCCTTTCTCTCCTTGTTGAGTACTGACCAGTAGATCGTTCCAGCGGTAACATTATTTTCCCTGGTCATATTTGAATCGATAAACCTTTCATAATGCCCTAGATCTAGATCTGTCTCTGCTCCATCTTCTGTGACAAATACCTCTCCATGCTGGTATGGGTTCATAGTACCGGGGTCAACGTTTAGATATGGGTCCAGTTTTTGTATAGTAACCTCAAAGCCTCTTGCCTTTAGTAAACGTCCTATGGAGGCAGCAGTTATTCCCTTACCTAAAGAAGAGACCACTCCACCAGTTACAAATATAAGCTTCATATCTTTAACAGATAGACCTCTGTAGATTTAGGGAGTGTCTCAGGCGTTATTTCAACCTTGTTATCTTCTATCCTCTTAACTGGATAAGAGATATTTTTAAGGAATTCATCTACCGGCTTTATACTCCAATCCTTCACATAAGTAGTCTTATAGTGCATCGGTATGGCTATCCTGGGATTTATATCTTTTATGATAGTCCTTGCCTCTTCCGGTTCTATAGTGTAGAATCCACCAACAGGTACAAGCAGAATATCTATCTCACCTATGGCCTTTAGCTGGGTATCATTTAGCATCTCTCCTAAGTCCCCAAGATGACAGACCTTTAACCCCTCTGCCTCTATAACAAATATAGTTATCTGTCCTCTCTGTGCTCCTCTGTTTTTATCATGAGCTGCCTTGATCCCCTTTATTTTTATACCCTTGTATGTAAATTCCCCTTGATCTCTTACTACGTAGGGGTTACCTTTTACCCTCTTTACCGCATTGTGATCAAAGTGATCGTGCGAAACGGTAACAATATCTCCAACGAGTTCTCTCACAGGATATGGGATATCTTCACCAAAGGGGTCGGTTACTACAGTACCTAAAGATGTCTTTATAGTAAAGCATGCATGCCCATTATATTCTATCCTCATAATCCTCTCCTCCTAAAAGGTCTAATAGATTTTCTCCACAGAAATCTGGCTTCAAAGAGGCTTCTAGATCCTCCAATTCTTCTTTAGATGTTATACCACTCAAAACTATCCCTGTCTTGCAACCTAGCCTTTTCCCTGCTATCAGGTCTGTTTCTATCCTGTCACCTATAAGGATGACCTCTTTTGGGTCTTCAATATCGAACTGAGTTAATATAAGTTTCAAACCCACTATTTCCGGCTTACCAATCACTACAGGTTGCTTCCTGGATGCCGTCTCTACAGCCTTTACAATACTTCCTCCTCCAGGAATTATGCCATTTTCAGTAGGAAACGTTGGATCTATATTTGTCGCTATAAACCTAGCCCCAGAAAAAATTGCCTGCTGGGCATAGGTAAGTTTCTGAAAGTTAAAATTCCTGTCCATCCCAACTATAACATAATCAATGGGAGGTTCGTAGTTCGACCAGAAGAGATTTCTAAATCCCAACTCTTCTAGTTCAAAAACTATTCCTTCTTCTCCTACAATAAAGATCCTAACATTTTTATCCGCCTCTCTATCCAGATAGAGTGCGGTAAGATAACTGGATGTAAATATGTCAGATATAGAGATATCTATCCCTATATCTCCAAGTAGTTCTGCTAACCTCTTTCTTGTTCTTGTAGAGTTATTGGTAAGATAGACCACATTGATACCTTTTTCTTTTAATAACTTTATCCCCTTTATAGCTTCAGGTATCGGGGTCCTTCCCTTTATAACTACTCCATCTATATCCAGTATCGCTAACTTTATACTGTTAAGCTCCAAAAAACCTCTCTCTCCTTGCTATCAGAAGGGGCTTATTATCCTCTATAACAGTTGTCTCACCGGCAATAGCATTTCTCAGATCTTTTGGAAGACTAAAGATTGCCCTATGGGTTTCTCCATCATAGTATTTCAGATTGATAATACCAAGTTTTTCTAATCTAGTGTTAACCTCTTCTTCACTCAACTTCACCGGATCTTTCCCTAAGGTAGCCATAACAAAGCCCCAATCTGAATCGTACATTGGAACATAGGTATGATAGGACCTGACCAGTGGAAAGACCTGTTTTAAGGTGTTATGGATAGCCGTATGTGCCTTATTGTTAATGATTGAGACACTCAATGCCTGAGTAACAAATACACCACCTTCATTGAGATGCTCCTTTATAGTGGTGTAGAATTCTTTAGTAAATAATTTAGATGCAGGTCCTTCTTCAAGAGGTTCTGTAAGGTCACTGATTATAACGTCAAACTTCTCTTTAGAGTTCTCTATATAAGCCCTTGCGTCTCCAATAACAAGTTCTGCTCGAGGATCATTAAAAGACCCTCCAGCCAGATGGGGGAGGTATTCCTTGCAAAGCTCAATAACCTCCTCATCTATATCTACCATCACCGCCCTTTCTACTGGATGCCTGAGGATCTCTCTTAGAGTTGCTCCCTCTCCTCCACCAAGGAGTAGGACCTTTTTGGGATTATCTGCTAGGATCATTGCAGGGTGTACCAATGCTTCATGGTATATGTATTCGTCTCTTTCAGAGGATTGACTCTCTCCGTCTAAGATGAGCATCTTACCAAACTGGTAACTTTCTAAGATCTCTGCTACCTGATACTGTGTCTCTCTTACTACCAGGCTTCTCTTTATACCATGCACATGGTACTCATTTGGTACTACCAGTTCCAAGAACCATTGCCAGTTATGAGCTCTCGACATATTCCCTCACCTCCTCAGTGGTATGTAAGGTATGGACGAATTTATTATTCTCTGCCGGAATTCCTCTGTCCACACGTGTTATATAGGCAGACTGGGCTTTCAGCCCTTCAGATATTACATCGCATGCCTTCCAAGGGTCTGTAGTTTCTCCGCAGGTATATATATCTACTGCTGCATAACCACACTCTGGCCATGTATGTATAGAGATGTGAGATTCAGCTATTACCACCACTCCACTCACACCTATAGGGTTAAACTTATGGAATACTGCCTCTTTTATATGTGCATTGGCAGCAATAGCAGCCTTTATCATAAGTTCCTTTATCTTTTCTACATTATCTAAAAAGTCTGCCTGGCACCCAGAGAGTTCCATTATTATATGGACCCCGAGAGTCTTCATCTCAAGTTCCCAACCCCTTTCTTTTAAGATTTTGTGTAGGGATAGGTTCTATATACCCCCTACACAATTTATAACTATACAGTTTTTTATAAAAAAATGCAATAACCTGTAGGCTGGACCTTATATAGAAGCCCTTAGAATCCTTAATTTTCTATAACGGTATTCCTAAGTACTCCTATCCCTTCTATCTCTGCTTCGACCACATCTCCAGGTCTTACTGGAGCAATCCCTGAAGGTGTTCCAGTAGCTATTATATCACCGGGTTCAAGAGTCATATGACGTGTTATAAATGCAATTATCTTTGGTATCCTGAATATAAGGTTTTTGGTATTATCTTTCTGCCGAATGACTCCATTTACCCTGAGTTCTATATCCAGATTATGTGGGTCTTTTATATATTCCTTTAGGACTAAATAGGGTCCTAAGGGACAGAAAGTATCAAAGCTTTTTGACCTGAACCAGGGATTGGCTATACTCAGGTCTTCTGTCTGCATATCTCTTGCGGTAACATCGTTTACAATCGTATAACCCAAAACATAGTCCATAGCCCTTTCTTCGGGGATATTTTTTGCCCTTTTACCTATAATTACCCCTAATTCGACCTCGGGGTCCACCCTTGTAAGCCAGCTTGGATATATAATACAATCTTCGTTGCCTATTATAGACGATACCGCCTTACTAAAAAATATTGGTTCTCTAGGGGCGCTATATCCGGTCTCTCTGGCATGCTCCAAGTAGTTTCTCCCGAGGGCTATTATCTTAGACGGCTTTATCATTGGTGGCAGAATCTTAAATGAGTCCACAGTTAATGTATTTACCAATCCGTGGTGTTTGAGAAAGATTATAACTCTCTCTAGATACAGGGGTAAGTTTTCTATACCTAATAGGTCCTCTATCTGCCTGGGGGATCTTATACTATTTTCATTTATGACACTAAAAGTCTGTATCCCCTTAGTTAAATTTATGGTCTTATCTTCAAGTAATAAACCTATAAAAGTTTCCGTATTACTTTGACAGTTTAGGAGTTTCATCTTCCCCTCCAGCGTTATAAAATTTTTGTCTATTATATCATACTGTGATATAATCTAAGTTGCATAATCTAACCAGAGGAGGACTCTCTTATGATTATGACAGTAAAAGGTCCGATTGATGATGATTCTTTGGGTAGGGCATTAGTCCATGAGCATATTATGTGTGACTTTTCTGGAGCAGAAGAGGCTTCTAGAGATAAGTATAACCAAGAAGAGGTTGTAAAAACTATGTTGCCGTTTGTTGAGTCGATAAAAGATTACGGCTTTAGTAGTTTCTTTGACTGTACGCCAAAGTATATTGGACGTGATGTAGAGGTTTTACTCCGACTTTCAGAGCTATCTGGTATCAATATAGTTACCAATACGGGATATTATGGTGCAGCTAATGATAAATTCTTACCCAGATTTTTGTACGAGTTAAATGAAGAAGAGATAGCAGAACTATGGATAAAAGAATTGAAGGAAGGGATAGAGGGTACTAATATCAGACCTGGGTTTATAAAGACTGGGGTCGATCCATTTGAATTAAGTGAAATAGATAAAAAACTTATAATGGCATCTGCTATTACTCATCTTGAGACAGGACTGACTATTGCCTGCCATACGGGAGAGGGGACCTGCGCCCTGGAGACGCTGAAAGTTATAAAGGAAAGTGGTGTTTCACCATCCGCACTTGTGATAGTCCATGCTGATAGTATAGAAGATAGAGATGTAATATTTAGACTGGCTGAAGAGGGATGCTGGATAGAGTATGACTCCATAGGGAGCAAGTCTATAGAGTTTCATACAGGTCTCATTATGGAGACTATAGAAAGAGGATTTATTTCAAGTTTATTACTTTCTCACGATGCTGGATGGTATACAGTTGGGGAGCCTAGAGGCGCTCTGGATAGGATTCGACCATATACCTATATTGGGGAGTCTCTTATCCCTAGACTTATTAGAGAAGGGCTGGATGAGGATATTGTAAATAGAATTCTGGTAGATAATCCTGCTAGAGCTTTTGCAGTATCTGTTAGAAAATTATAGAGGATTCTTAACAATTTCTTAAAGAAAATAATAATTAAAAGGTTGTCATATTGTTTCTTGTTGGGATAAAATTATAATATGGAGCTTAAGGAACGAGTAGCCTATATAGTTATATCTCTATTGGCTAGCGTTGCTATCATAGGTGTGGTGTTGATATTCGTCTTTATTGCCAAAGAAGCCTTACCTGTCTTCTTTAATCCAGAGATCAAAAAGGAAGTAAATCTTAGGACATTCTTTTTAACCCGCGACTGGCAACCTATTGGCCTGGAGCCTAAATATTCTTTTCTCCCTTTGATTGTAGGTACTATAAAGGTTACGATAATTGCTCTTATAGTAGCCTTACCCCTCTCTTTAGGCTCCGCTATTTTTACCGCAGAATTTGCTCCAAAAAGATTAAGAGAGATAATAAAGCCTGTAATAGAACTTTTTTCTGCTATACCTTCAGTAGTGCTGGGCTTTTTTGCACTTATGACTATAGCCTCTTGGGTGCAGAATATATTTCATGCCACTTCAAGATTAAACGCTGTAACCGCTGGTTTTGCCCTTGCATTTGCAGTTATTCCCATTACCTATACGATATGTGAAGATGCGTTGAATACTGTTCCCAGAGAACTGAAAGAGGCGAGTATAGCTTTAGGAGCTACTAGGTGGCAGACGACTGTCAGGGTTGTTTTGCCCTCTGCCTCCGGTGGTATCTTTGCCGGTATTATGCTCGGACTGGCCAGAGCTATGGGTGAGACTATGATAGTACTTATGGTTTCAGGAAATGCTGCACAGATAACATTGAGTTTTTTGGATTCTGTAAGGACCATACCAGCTACTATAGCTGCAGAGATGGGGGAAGTAGCTTTTGGTAGCACCCATTATGTTGTCCTGTTCTTTCTAGGTTTAATACTTTTTTCTATTACATTTGTTATAAACTATATAGCTTCTATCCTTCTAGAGAGAACACAGAAGAGACTTAGGGGAGAGAGATGAAGTTTAGAGAAAAAGTCTATGTATTCTTTACTGCTCTTACTGTATTAATTGTCGTTGGTTTACTCTTCTACATAATATTCGATATAGTTAGAAATGGAATAGGAGTAATAAGCTGGGAATTTATATCTCAACCACCGAGAGAGGGGATGACAAAGGGGGGAATATTTCCGGCTCTCTATGGGACTCTTCTCAGAACCTTATTGATGCTGATATTTGTTGTTCCTATAGGGGTCTTTACTGCTGTATACCTTAATGAATATGGGAGTGGTAAAAGGTTTTCTAAGTGGATAAGACTGGCTATAAATAATCTTGCAAGTATCCCTTCGATAGTATTTGGTCTTTTCGGTTTGGGATTTTTTGTGCTTTTTTTGAGATTTGGGGCTGGACTCCTATCTGCCTCTCTGACTGTTGGATTACTTACCCTCCCTTTAGTGGTTGTTTCTACAGAAGAGGCTCTAAGAGCGGTTCCCAATTCTTACAGAGAGGCTGGTTTTGCCTTGGGGGCTACAAAATGGCAGGTTATAAGGTTGATCGTTCTTCCACAGGCACTACCAGGTATATTAACCGGAGCTATTTTGAGTGTAGGTAGAGGGATGGGAGAGGTGGCCCCTATTTTATTTACAGGGGTAGCCTATTATCTCCCTTATCTTCCCTCATCTATCTTTGATCAGTTTATGGATCTTGGTTATCACATATATATTATGACTACTCAATCTTTTGATGTTGAATTGACAAGACCTATCCAGTATGGAAGTACATTGGTCCTTCTTGCTCTTACCTTCTCTTTAAATATTGTTGCTATTCTTATAAGGTCTAAGATGCGAAAAAGGAGACTGGGTTAAATGGTTAATAACTTAAAGATAAAGATTTCGGTAAGGAATCTGAATATATACTATGGAAGCTTTCTGGCTTTAAAAGACATAACACTTGATATACCTGAAAAGAGTATTACTGCCATTATAGGTCCTTCTGGCTGTGGAAAATCCACATTTTTAAGGGCACTGAACAGGATGAATGAGTTACTGCCAGATGTCAGAACTGTGGGTGAGGTTTTATTAGATGGGCAGAATATTTATAGCCCAAATGTTGATCTGGTTGCTTTGCGGAGAAAAGTGGGAATGGTTTTTCAAAGGCCCAATCCTTTTCCAAAATCTATCTTTGAAAATGTTGCCTTTGGTCTCCGCATTCAGGGTATAAAGAACAGAGAACAGATAGAGGAGATAGTTGAGTTAAGTTTAAGGAGAGCAGCACTCTGGGATGAGGTAAAGAATAAATTACATAAATCTGCACTGGAGCTTTCCGGTGGACAACAGCAACGTCTGTGTATAGCTAGGGTCCTTGCTGTTCAACCAGAGGTCATCTTGATGGATGAGCCAGCCTCTGCCCTTGATCCTATAGCAACCCTCCGTATAGAAGACCTTATGAGGGAATTGAGAGAAGAGTACACCATTGTAATAGTTACACATAATATGCAACAGGCGGCAAGGGTTTCTGATTTTACCGCGTTTTTCTTGACAGATGAGAATAGGGCTGGTATGCTTATAGAATACGGAAATACTTCGGAGATATTTACAATGCCTAAAGACCCTAGAACAGAGGGTTATATAACAGGTAGATATGGATAAGGGAGAAGTTGATTTATGGTAAATCCTAGACATATATTTGATGATGAACTGAAAAGCCTCAGGGCAGACCTTTTGAGAATGGGAACGCTAGCTAGGGAGGCTGTTGATAAATCTATTAAGGCTCTTATAAACAGAGATACGAATCTTGCAGATGATGTAATAATAGGTGATGATGTGATAGATAAGATGGATTTAGATATAGAGATGAAGTGTATGGAACTTATAGCAAGACAACAGCCTATGGCTAGAGACCTAAGGACTATAGGAACCATCCTTAAGACTATAACAGATTTAGAACGTATTGCTGACCATGCGGTGGATATAGCAAAGATAGCTAAGATCTTGGCAGACCAGCCTCCTTTGAAGCCTTACATAGATATTCCAAGGATGTGTGAGCTTTCTTTATCTATGTTGGATGATGCACTAAAGTCATTTGTAAATGAAGATGTGGATCTTGCCAAGAAGATGTGCGAGAGAGATGACTTAGTAGATGCATTATATAATCAGGTCTTTAGAGAACTTCTCACATATATGATGGAAGATCCGAAGGCAGTAGTTAGAGCCCTGTATCTTATCTTTGTTGCAAGGTTTTTGGAGAGAGTAGCGGATCATGCCACTAATGTAGGAGAGAGGGTAGTATATATGGTTACAGGAGTTTTAAAGGAGTTAAATGTCTGAAGCTATGTTGGAGAAACTATTGAGAAATACTGTACAGGTTATATCTGTTGAAGAACTAAAAGAGAGGTTAGAGGAGTCTGAAAGGCTAAAGAAGCCTCTTAGGGTAAAGCTGGGGGTCGATCCAACTGCTCCAGATTTACATCTGGGTCACTATGTGGGTTTGAGAAAGCTCAAAGAATTTCAAGAGTTTGGGCACACGATAGTCTTTGTCATAGGAGATTTTACCGCCCGTATAGGAGACCCTTCAGGGCGTTCAGAAACCAGAAAGCCTTTATCTGAAGAAGAGGTAAAAGCTAATGCAGAGACTTATGCAAAGCAGGTCTTTAAGGTATTAGATATAGAAAAGACAGAGGTAAGATTCAACAGTGAATGGCTTGGTAGACTCTCTTCTACCGATATAATAAGACTCACCAGTCTATACACGGTTGCTAGGATGTTAGAAAGGGATGACTTCCAGAAAAGGTTTACCGAGAATCGTCCTATCAGTATCCATGAGTTTCTGTATCCCCTTTTTCAGGCTTATGATTCTGTTGCTATAAATGCTGATATAGAGACTGGAGGGACGGATCAGACATTCAATCTTCTTGTTGGTAGAGAGATACAACCTGAATATGGTCAAAGACCGCAGATAGTATTTACCTGGCCCTTGATAGAGGGAATAGACGGGGTAATGAAGATGAGTAAGAGTTATAGGAATTATGTTGCTTTAGAAGATCCACCTCAGGATATGTATGGAAAGCTTATGTCTATCCCAGATCATCTTATCATCAAGTACCTTACCTTGCTTACTGACTTCTCCGATATGGATATAAAGCGATGGGAAAGGGAGATGCAGGAGGGTCTTAACCCCAAGATAGTTAAAGAGATTCTGGCTATGGAGATTGTTGCCACATTCTATGGTAGGGAAAAGGCTGTAGAATGTAGGGACGAGTTTAATCGTATATTTTCCCAAAAGGAATTACCGAAGGAGATCCCTGAGTTCTATTTAGATTCATCTTACTTTAATTCGGAGATACCACTGGTAGATCTTCTGTTTAATACGGGTCTGGTGTCATCAAAGAGTGAGGCTAGAAGATTAATCCGACAGAGAGGAATTAGAGTAGATGGTTCTACAGTAGAGGACCCGGATGTTAAAATTAGACTAAAGCCTGATGTTATATTACAGGTAGGTAGGCGTAGATTTTTAAAGTTGAAACTTAAAGAAGGATAAATATGGAGGAAAGGGCTCCAGAGGTAAAGCAGGCTGAGGAGAAGCTATATAAGGGTGAAGTTTCAGAAGCTATAAGGATATTGGAACAGTATATCATTAGTCATCCAGAGGATTACTATGCGATAAACAAACTTGGAGTAGCATTTGTTAATGATGGTAAGATAGCTAGAGCTAGAGAATGTTTCCTTAGAGCGATAGAGATAAATCCAAAATTTGCACCTCCCTATAGCAATATAGGAAATCTATGCACTGAATCGGGGAAATATGAGGAGGCTCTTATCTGGTATAAGAAGGCTATAGAGATAGATCCAAACTTTTCCAGTGCCAGAACTAACCTTGCCCACCTTTACCGTCTGACTGGAAGGATAGATATGGCGGTGGATGAGCTCAAGAAGGCTTATCATAGGGAGGGTGGGTGGACGGGTAGTATTAGTAGAAACTGGTGGTTGTGGATTTTGGTTGTAGCTGGTATATTATATTTCGTATATAGGGGTTCCTAATCTAGGGAAAGGAGGGATACCTGTGCCTCTTTTTGGGAGAAGAGAGTCTAAGAAGGTAGATCCTGCTCAGATCCTATCTGATCTGAAGGTGGTCTGCCAAAAGTATCTTGGTGATAGGACGGACAGCATTTTACAGTCCTCTTTAAATAGTATAGGGAAAGACGCTTCAAATTTAACTGTTGACGATATAAGTCCTCTTATAAATAAACTCATCGATAATGTTGTTAATCCTTTAAAAAAAGCTGACTTTAGAGCAGAATTATTCGAGGTAAGAAGAAAATATACTGGTTGAGTTTTACGAAGATTATAAAATTCGAATTTAAGGAGAGCATTGATACTATGAGGGCGAGATTTTTGATCTTTTTTATCTTATTTTTATTAGCTTTTCCGGTTTTCACTGCGAATGCTCAAGGTTTGAAACCTTCTAGCACGATATCTTCTTTTCAGGTAGATACTCTCGAGGAGCCAATTACAGACGAGTATATACTTGGACCTGGAGATAAGTTACTACTCTCCATAAAAGGTAAAGTGATAAATGTATCCTATGAGTTAGTTATAACTGCAGATGGAAATATTATTATCCCTGAGATTGGTTCTGTTTATTCATCAGGTTTATCTATAAAATCCTTAAGAAAGAAATTAGAAACTTTGATTCCTAAATATTATAAAAATGTCCAGATCTCACTTTCTCTTTTGGCGCCAAGAACATTTAAGGTGTTTGTAACTGGAGCAGTGGCTTCTCCAGGAACATTTATAATCAAGGCATTAACCAGACTTCAAGAGGCTATTAATCTTGCAGGTGGGATTCTCCCAAATGGATCATATAGACACATACAGATAACAAGGATAAAAGATAATAAAAAGAGAATATTAAATATTGATTTATACAAGTTTTATAAAAAGGGAGATATTTCGCAGAATCCGTATCTAGAAGCAGGAGATGTGATATATGTACCGGTAATGAGAGAGAGTGTAAAGGTCCTAGGGGAGGTAAGGAACCCAGGGGAGTATGAGATAGTAGAAGGAGACAGACTAAAAGACATAATAGAGATGGCAGGAGGTTTGACACCAAGAGCAAGCCTAGTAGGAGGAACCCTAGAGAGGATAAGAGAAAACAGGAAAGAGGTAATAGAACTCAACCTGTACGATTTATTAATCAGTGGAGAAGATAAAGCAAACATAAAACTAGCAAAAGGAGACACGATAACAATACCAGTAAAGGTAGACAGGATATACGTCCTGGGGCAGGTAAGGAACCCTGGATCATTCACCATAGTAACCCAGGAGGGAGTACTGGAAGAGAGCCAGATAAGAGAAGGGGCAAAGGTATCAGAACTAATAAGGAGAGCAGGGGGTATACTACCCCAGGCAAGCACAAGGAAGATACAGCTAATAAGGGAAAACAAGATCATAAAAGAGCTAGACCTATACAAGGTACTGGTAAGGGGAGAGAAGGAAGAAGAGGAGATAAAGCTACTAGCAGGAGATGTGATATACGTACCAGTAATGAGAGAGAGTGTAAAGGTGCTAGGAGAGGTAAGGAACCCAGGGGAGTATGAGATAGTAGAAGGAGACAGGCTAAAAGACATAATAGAGATGGCAGGGGGCTTGACACCAAGAGCAAGCCTAGTAGGAGGAACCCTAGAGAGGATAAGAGAAAACAGGAAAGAGGTAATAGAACTCAACCTATACGAACTGCTAATAGCAAACAGAGAAGATGCAAACATAAAACTAACAAAAGGAGACACGATAACAATACCAGTAAAGGTAGACAGGATATACGTACTGGGGCAGGTAAAGAACCCTGGATCATTCACCATAGTAAGCGATAAGGAGCAGTTACAACCCA
>Ga0071330_1064807_pt1 | contig 39409 bp, 34 predicted proteins | sample GBScel77sediment_FD_63802 | JGI IMG/M metagenome (GOLD analysis project Ga0071330, IMG submission 63802) | Hot spring sediment microbial communities from Great Boiling Spring, Nevada - Cellulolytic enrichment Sediment 77C v2 (version 2) | ecosystem: Environmental > Aquatic > Thermal springs >...
TCCCACCCCGTCCTTCCCACCTCCTTCGTTTTTTTCTTGTAAAAAAAGGCGGCCATATCCTTTGAGATATGGCCGCCCAGGTGCTGTGCAAAGAAAACGGCGTGCTAAGTGCCCACCACCTGCACCCGGCGGCACCCAGCACGTCTACGAATATTGAGCGTTGTGTTGAAATCTTTCAATTCAGTTCCTCGCCAACTTCGCATCACGATCTTCACCTGCTCGAACTGTTTTCAACGATTGTATCTCACCCATGCAGAACTGTCAACAACTTTCTGTGTCGTGAAGGTAAAGGTTTCAAGAACCAAGATCTCGATTTGTCGACTGCTCGACTCACGAGTTTTTCATTAGTGCTTCCAACGACGATATGCACTTGTTTGCCAGAGTTTCGACTTCTCTATACAACCTTTCGGCCTCCATCAACTTCTTTTCCTTCACCAGGTCCATAACTTGTTTTCCTTTCGTGTGTATGATTTCATGAACCTCTCCTATCTCTTCCCACTCTTTCTCTTTGCCCACCGGCGCACTCGTGAAGTCGTAGAGCGTTCCAAAGACGCATCTGTGCGGATTGAACTGCAATTCGACGACTTTTCCACTCCTGACAGCGTCGCCCAATTTGCCTACCCATTCCTTGTGAGATTTTATGGCCTGATCTAATAGCTCGACGTAGTTTTCTTTCTTCATCAGCCGGAAAGTGTTCCTGACATTTTCCGCGGCGTTCAGTATGGTTGTTTCGACCTGTTTGTCAGCGTTCTCGAGTTCTGGCATCATGTCGCTCACACGTTTCATCTCTTCGGCCAGTTGGTTCATCATCGTGACTATCTCGTTCACGTTGTTTGTCGCATTCTGCATCGCCGAGCTTATCTCTTCGGAAGATGCGCTCTGCTCTTCACTCGTCGCTGCCAAAGCCTGCGCCTTCGAACTTATCTGCTCAGCCAACTTGTATATCTTCTCGAACGCCTCTTGAACCTTCCTCACACTCTCCCTCGAGGTCTCCAACACCCCAGTGCTCTGCTTCACGGCCTCGTTCACCTGTTCCACACCACTCTGTATGTTCTTCAGTATGTTCTGTATGTTGCTCGTGGACTTCTTGCTCTCTTCGGCGAGCTTCCTTATCTCGTCCGCAACCACCGCAAAGCCTCTGCCCGCCTCACCAGCTCTGGCTGCCTCTATCGCCGCGTTCAGAGCCAAAAGGTTCGTTTGCTCGGCTATCGAGTTGATCGTGTCCACTATCGTCTGTATCTGCGCTGAGTAGTTCACCAACTCGTTTGTCACCTTCAAAGAGTTCTCGGAAGAGGTTATCGTGTCCTGTATCTTCTCAACGAGTTCTTTCACGAGACTGTTGGATCGGCTTATCTCGTCGAAGGTGACGTTCGTGATCGAAGAGATCTCCTGCGCACTCTGCGCAACGTTCTGCGCGCTCGCCGCGACCTCTTCCACCCCCGAGTTCGTCTCTTCGACCGACGCAGATATGTTCTCTGCCATGGACACGACCCTTTCAACGGTCTCATTCGCGCTCTCAACAACCTCTATGAACTGGTTCATAACGGAAGAATACTTGCTTACGGATTGATTTATCGCCACGAAGCTGTTTTGAACGTTCAAGAAGGATTGTCTCAACTTCTCCGCCGCTTGGGCTATGGATCGAATCAGAGTTCCAACTTCATTCTTGGAAGTGACGTCGAACTGAACTGTGAGATCTCCATTTTCGAATTTGGTGATACCCTCTTGAGCGACCCTGACCTGTTTGATGACGCTCCTCAACAACAGGCTGATCAAAACGATCAGAGCCACAACGATCGCTATCTGGGTGCCCAAACTCGCCGTTGTGGCGAACCTCTGAAGCTGATCTATTTCCAGTAGAGAAGCCCTAACGAGCAAGAGTGCTATGGTTTCACCATCGATGTCTTTGAAGTGGTGTGTGAGATAGAGATAACCTTTCTTGACCTCGAAGTGGTCTTTATCTTTAATGAAATTGTCGAGTTTCACCTCTTCGGCTATCTTGACGTTTTCGTCTGTCCTCACAAATTTCGGTTCTGGTAATTTGCCCTTTTCGTCGTAGAAGATGACGAGCTCGCACAGTCCAACGGCTTTCTGCAACTGCTCCAAAAAGCTTTTGCCGAGTATGATGCCACCCTCTATGATGCCGATGAACTCGCCATCGACTATCACTGGGGCTATCGATCGAACGACGAGTCCGACGATGCCCACTTCGACTCCATCAAGATGCTGTCTGGTGTCTCTGACCCTTCTGAGCATCTTTCTGAAAGAGATGTCATCGCCGTACTTTTCTACCAAGTGCAACCTCAAAAAGGATCTGAGGTCCGGCGTGATGAAGTGGAATTGATCGACTCCTCGTTCTTTGAAAGTTTCGTAGTATGGTTTGAAGTACTTGAGCAATCCATCCCTGTCGCGGGCTTTGAAGAGGTTGATGACGTCTTGATCGCGCAAAACTGTGTGAACGAGAGCTCCAATAAGACTTGATTGCTCGGTGATGGTTTCAATCTGCAAAACTAGTACATCATCGTACTTCTGCGTCCAAACCTTTTGAACCTGGTTGGAGAAGAACGCATCAACGAAGTAAAGAACAGCAAAACCAGCAACCAAGACCACCGAAAGAACGATCGGTAGGTGTTTCAGCTTCATGACGACCCCCCCTTTAGTCTTATCTTTCTTATTTTACCACAAAAAAGATCACGGAGAAAAACACATCGCAGTTTCAAAGATTTTTGCGATCATCAAAGTCAAGAGCCTTGTGGGCCCGCTGAAGAACTTTCCAATGCGTGAACTCGAGCTGAGAAGGTTGTATAATTGATGTACCAACAGAATGAGGGGGGTGGTTTTGTGAGGTGGTTGATCCTCGTTGCGCTGATAGTTTCCACAATCCTTTGCGCCTCTCAGATCGAAATCATCTTTTGGACGCACGAAGACCCCAACAGAACGCCTCTGGAAGAACGCTACATTCAAGAGTTTCAGAAGATGTATCCAAATGTGAAAATCACACGAGTTACTTATCCTTCAGCGAAGATCAGGGAAGTCGTTCTCACGGCCTTCGCTGCACGCAAAGGGCCCGACATTTTCAACATGGAGATCCAGGATGCTTATCCCTACATAGTGAACGAACGCGTCGCACCCGTGAGCCTCAGTGCGCTGGGACTGAAGAGTTACGACGAGCTCAGGCAGATGTACGTCGAGGGCACCTTGGACGCCGTAACGTACAAGGGGAAGATCTACGGCTTACCGTTGGAGCTCACCAACTGGTGCGTGTTCATCAACAAGAAGTACTTCAGAGAGGTCGGGCTGGATCCTGAGAAGGACTATCCAAAGACGTGGGAAGACATGGTGCGGGTCAGTGAAAAGTTGGTCATAAGGGAAGGTCAGATTCTCAAGAGGAGGGGCTTCGATTTCAGATATCCGTACTATCTGACCTTCATGTTACCCATGGTGGAACAGCTCGGTGGCGCGTTGCTCAGTGAAGACGGAAAGACTGCGATCATCAACGACGAAGCGTGGCTCAAAGTGCTGAGGTTCTTCAAAGAGTGGGGACCGAACGGGAAGAACCTCGGTTCACCCACCTACACTGCTGCGAGAAAGGACTTCAACAAAGACAACAACACGGTGACCATGTGTCTGTCTGGGCTGTACCAGATACTCAGGATCAAGGCGGAAAATCCGCAGTTCTACGAGAGCAAAGAATGGATGGTCGTTCCGTTCCCAGTCTTCGAGGACGCCGTCAAGGATGTCAGGTGCAACTATTACGGTCACTACTACATGGTGAACGCGGAAAGCTCAAAAGAAAAACAAGAATGGGCCTGGAAGTTCATCGCGTACATGTTGAGCCATCCAGAAGAGTACTTGATCGAAGTCGGTTTGATACAACCAAAGAAGGACTTCGTCGAATCAGACACCTTCAAGAACTATCCGTACTCCAAGGTTTTCCTCGAAGACATGGCGAAGTCGCACATAGTTCCGTTGCATCCGAAAGGTCCCCAGCTCGAGCAGTTGATCAAAGAGGCTGTCGAATCGGTGATGCTCACGAACACCACAGTTGAAGACGCTTTGAAGACGTTGAAAAAGAAAGCCAACGACTTGCTCAAGGAAGAATGACTCAAGGGTGGGCAACGCCCACCCTTCTTGTTGTGTCTCTTGAGCGAGGTGTGCAGTGTGAGAGGCGTTGAGAGAAAGAAAGCCCTTTGGGGTTTCATCTTCACTGTTCCAGCGATCGTTTTCTTTGCAATTTTCAATCTTTATCCCATTTTCTATGCGGTGTGGATGAGTTTTCACAGGAAAGATCTTTTGTCTTTGAAACCACCGCGTTTCGTGGGTCTGGCCAACTATGTTTATCTCTTCAGGTCTGAATCTTTCTGGAACTCTCTCAAGGCGACTTTCATATTCGCTGCAGGCACGTTCGTGCCCATGGTCGTACTCAGTTTAGTGTTTGCTGCGCTGATCGTTAGTCGAAAAAGATTGCAGAGATTTTTGCAGATGGTCTACTATTCGCCAGCAGTGCTTTCATCGGTCGTGGCGGCATCGATATGGCTCTTGATGTTCGATCCCAGAGGATTAGCCAACCAATTTCTCAACTTCTTGTTGAACACGAAAGGTGTGGATTACCGCTGGTTGGCGAACGAGAACATGCTCAGGTTGGCCACAATCATCGTTTACTTTTGGAAATACGTGGGCTATTTCACGATCATCTTCGTCGCTGGAATGGCGAGCGTGCCGAGGTCTGTCCACGAGGCTGCGACGATCGATGGAGCGACCAAGTGGCAAGATTTCTGGTACATCACGCTTCCTCTGATAAAACCCACCACGCTCTTGGTCTGTGTCATGACGACGATACAGTGCCTCAGAACTTTCAGCACGCAGTATCTTTTCGTTCAAGGTGGCGCACCTTTGAAACCCATAGACGTGATCGCCCTAAGCATCTACAACACGGCGATAAGGGATCATCGGATAGACAGGGCCAGTGCGATGAGCGTTTTGTTGTTGTTGATAATCATGTCTCTCAGCTATCTACAGATGAAGATCTCTAAAAGCGAAGAGGTCTCGTACTGAGGTGAGGATGGTGAAAGGATTCCTTACTTCGAGCGCAGCGTGGTTCTTTCTCATAATCTTTGCCATCTTCATTCTCACACCCATCGTCTTCATGTTTACCGCATCGATCATGTCTTCGAAGAACATCACAAGGATTCCTTATCCTTGGTTCAGCGGAGAGTTTCGCTGGCAGAACTACTGGCAGGCCATAAAGGGAAACGATGGTAAGTTTCTTTATCCAAGGTGTATCTGGAACTCGTTCGTTGTCGCATCCCTGACGACGATAGGTACCGTTTTTCTGTGCTCACTCACAGGTTTTGGACTTGCGAAGTACAAGTTCAAAGGTAGAACCATCGTTCTGTTGCTCATACTCGCCACGATGATGATACCCTTCGAAGCGATCATGATACCGCTGTACTTGATCGTTACGAACCTGAAGATGCAGGACACTTACGCAGGCTTGATCGTACCACTCATCATGAACGCGTTCGGTGTGTTCATGATGAGACAGTTTCTCATCACTTTCCCAGACGAGCTCATCGATGCGGCGAGGATAGATGGTGCGAGTGAATTCGGGATCTATTTGAGGATAATTCTTCCAAACAGCACACCAGCCTTGGCCACGCTCGCTGTGTTGACCTTCAGATCTCAGTGGGACAACCTCATATGGCCCCTCTTGATCGTTCAAAGTCCTGAGAAACGCACCATTCCACTCTACATCATTCAGTTCGCAACAGAAAAGTACACCAACGAGGGAGCGATGATGGCCGCGGCCGCGATCGCCAGCGTACCTATGTTCATTCTTTTCTTCACGCTCACCAACTATTTCCTCACGGGTGCCGAGCTGTTCGCAGCGAAGAAGGACTGAACTATTTTGCTGAATCAAAGTGCTATAATTTGAACCAATGCGAACCCAAAGAGGTTCGCGAAAACTTTTCAAAAACGCTTTCATCGGGAGGGTTGAGGAATGGCCGAACTGAGTAAGCAGAGCGTCTGGAGGTCGTACAGGTTTCCCGTGATCCTGCTTCTCTCCATCATCATCGGTAGCGTTCTCGGTTTGATCCTCGGTAAGAAGGCGACCGTGCTGCAACCACTCGGTGACATCTTTTTGAATTTGATGTTCACGATCGTCGTGCCCTTGGTTTTGATCACCGTCACCAGCGCCGTTGCGAGTATGGCGAACCTGAGGAGGTTGGGTAAGATCCTCGGTACCATGCTCGCCGTGTTCATCATCACTGGACTGATCGCCGCCGTCATCACTACTATCGTTGTGGTCATTTATCCTCCAGCCAAGGGTGTGAAACTGGAACTTCCTCAAGCTGAACAGATTCAACCGCTTAAAACGGCCGATCAGATCGTCAAAGCGTTCACTGTGAACGATTTTCAAGCTTTGTTGTCCAGAAGGAGCATGATGCCTTTGATCGTGTTCTCGATCCTGCTGGGTCTGAGCATAAGCCTTTTGAAGGAAAAAGCAGAACCAGTGGTGAAACTTTTGAACATTCTATCCGAAGCGATGATCAAGATGGTTTCGATCATCATGTACTACGCACCCATAGGTTTGGGTGCATACTTCGCGGCGCTCGTGGGTGATTTCGGACCGCAACTTCTGGGTGCCTACGGAAGGGCCATGCTCGTTTACTATCCTCTCGCATTTGCTTACTTCTTTGTTGCGTTCGCTATCTATTCGTACTTCGCCGCTGGTAAAGAGGGAACGAAGAAGTTCTTCAAGGTCATTTTCGAACCTGCGATCACAGCCCTCGCGACCCAGAGCAGCTTGGCTACGCTACCTGTGAACTTGAAGGCTGCGAAGAGGCTTGGAGTGCCGAAAGATGTGAGGGAAATCGTTCTTCCCGTCGGAGCGACGATGCACATGGATGGTTCTTGCATCAGCGCGATATTGAAGATCTCTTTCCTGTTCGGAATATTCGGTATGCCTTTCAGTGGGATAGGAACCTTTGTGACGGCCTTCTTCGTCGCGGTGCTGAGTGGAGTTGTGATGTCAGGAGTTCCTGGTGGAGGACTCATTGGAGAGATGTTGATCGTCAGTCTGTACGGTTTTCCGCCCGAAGCTTTCCCGATCATCGCGATGATAGGCTATCTCGTCGATCCTCCCGCAACGATGGTGAACGCTACGGGAGATACAGTCGCAGCGATGATGGTCACAAGGCTGCTCGAAGGAAAGGAGTGGATGAAGAAGAAACTCACAGAAGCCGAGTCAGAATGAATCGAAGCTTGAAGGCGGCCGAAAGGCCGCCTCTTTTTTCATTTGGCTGGATATGAGAGTCTCGAGAAAAACTTCTTCCAATCTTTCCAATGCTTCATTGCCAAGATGGTGAAGTTGCCAAGATAGAACACAAGAAGGTGCGTCTCTTGGTTCAACGCCTTGTACAACACGTAGATCGACAGAACGATCAATCCCAAGAGCACTCTGAAGGAATCTTCTTCGGCTGTTGTTTTTCTCTTCAACAGACTGAAGAGACTGAACACCCCACCCAGTATGACGGGTGCTTCCCATTTTGTCAGCACCGACCACGCTCCAAAAGTAGTCGCCACAGCTTTGCCACCTTTGAATTTCAGCATGGGTGAGAATGCATGACCAGCAACAGCTGCCAACGCCGCGAGTGAGATAACGTACTTGTTCGCCAGTGAATCGCTCGCGATGAACAAAAACAGTGGGAAGGTTCCTTTGAAATAGTCGAGTCCGAGAGCAAGCACTCCCCATTTGAACCCCTTCGCGCGCCACAGGTTCGATGAACCTGGATTTCCGTCTCTGATCTTTTTCAGATCCACGTTGTTGATCTTCGCCAAGATGTACGAGTACATGATGGAACCTGACAGAAACTGGAGCGCTATCACGAAGATCTCAAACACGAATCTTCCTTCCTTTCCATTCGACGCTCTTCAGAAAGATCACTTTGTAGAGCGAGACGAAGAAAACCAACAGGAAAAACAGATAGTGTAAGAAATAAAGGAGTGCGTCCAGAATTGTGTAATCGCCAGTTTTTTTCGATACCTTGTAGATTTGTATAGCAAAGAGAAAATAGTACAGACTGTACGGAAAAGAAAAGAGGTTACCCATTCCTGAGTACAGTCCAACCATCCAGATGAAAACCAAGAAGAACATCGGACCAAGCGATGAGGCACCGAGCGCCATGTTCTTCGAAAAACCTTGGAACAGTTGCGCCAAACCCTGTGGGTACATGCGAAACTTTATCAGCGAACCACCGAGGTAATTCTCGACGCGATAACCTCTCTGCAGGAACAACCTTCCAAGCTTTATGTCCTCCAGTACGCCGTCCTTGAACGCCGCGTGTCCTTGTGTTTTTTCGTAATCCCTCCTGCTCACGACGATGACGGGTCCGTACGCGCCCATCGGTTTGGTCTTGAAAACAGAGAAACTACCCATCGATCCGATCACGATCATGTTGAACGGCAGGGAGAGATGTTCGTAAAGTTTTTCAAATCTTTGATAGGGCCAGACCGAGACCAGGCCGTCGTGTTCCAGTTGGATCGCCACAAGACTCTCGACGGCTTCTGGTTGCGGTTCGACGTCCGCATCCATGAAGATCAAGATCTCGCCCGAGCTGTTGAGATAACCGTTCCAACAAGCCCAGCTCTTGCCTGCCCATCCTTCAGGTGGTTCACTGGAAAGATCGACGAGCTTGACATCTTCGAAGCTTTGGACGATTTGCTTCGTGCGGTCCGTCGAATTGTCGTTGACAACGATGATCTCAAGGTTCTCATAGGTTTGCTTTTTCAAGGCTCTCAGAATTTTTCCAATGTTCAATTCTTCGTTTCTCGCAGGCACGATCAGGGAAACCGATGGCCGTCGACTGGGGATTTTCTTCTGCAGAAATCTCATTCTCGAAAACAATATCCAGCCGATCAGCCAAGATGAGATCAAAAGAACGTGCCTCAATAAGTGCTGGATCATATTTAAAACTCTCCCAAAATGAAAAGTTCTTACCAAAACTATCTTACCATGCGACTCCTAACAAAAAAATAGACAACAAGCGATACGCTTCTGGTGGGTTTTCGGAGTCGACCTTAGCGTTGCAGAGATACGTTTCGCACAGGCGTGAGTAACGTCAGCCCTTCACACCACTTCCAACGAGCGATTTCACGAAAAGATCCTGCAACGCGAAGAATAGAATCAAAGTTGGAAGGAGTGCAACCACCGTTGCGGCCATGATGATGCCCCAGTTGTTCGAAGACTCGGCGTTCATGATCATGTTTATCGCCACCTGAACCGTTTTCATTCTGTCTTCCATCGCTACAATCATTGGCCAGAGGTACATGTTCCAGGCATAGGTGAAGTTTATTATTGCAGCACCGGCGATGATAGGTCTGGATAGTGGCAGCAAAACTTTCGTGAAGTACTGCATAGGTGTTGCTCCGTCTATCCTTGCGGCGTCTTCGAATTCTTTTGGGATCGTTTTGAAGTGTTGCTGCATCAAGAAGGTGTTGGTTGCACTGGCCAGGAAAGGTATCGTCATAGCCCAGTAGGTGTTGGTCCAGCCGAGCCTGGATATGATTCTGAACAACGGCACGATCAGCACAATTTCAGCGGGGATGAAAAGGGTGGCAAAGAGCACGTAGAACGTGATCTTCGAACCCTTGAAAGAAAAGTTCGCATAGGCATAACCTGAGAGACTCCCCGTGAACAGTTTACCCAGAGTTATAAAGATCGATATTAAAGCGCTGTTGAGTATCATCCTTGCGAACGGAACTATCTTGAAGGCGTCGATGTAGTTTTGCACGAAGAAACCTCTGGGTAAAAACTTCGGTGGGTAGGAGAAGACGAACTCAGGGGGCTGAATGCTCATGATGATCGCCAAAAGGATCGGTGCGAATATCAGCAAACTCGATATTATCAAGAGTATTTCGAAGACAATCGTCTTAATGATCCTTTTCTTGGATCTCTTCATGCGATCACCTCATTGGTAATGCACGCGTCTTTGACCGTAAGTGAAGTAAAGGATCGTGACGATCATCATCATGACGAAGAGAATCACATTTTCTGCGGAAGCCAAACCGATTTTCTGAAACCTGAATCCGTCCAGATAGAGTTTGTAAACCAGGTTCGTCGTGTAGATGCCAGGACCACCTCTCGTCATCACGTCGATGATCGCAAAAGACTGGAAGGTAGCCGATATAATGCTCATGATGACCAGATAAAAGGTTATTGGCGAAACCAGAGGAAAGATGATTTTCCAAACTCTCTTCCATGAACTGGCTCCGTCGATGATGCTTGCTTCCATGACTTCACTGGGCACGCTCTGCAAGGCTGCCAGGTAAAATATGACGTTGAAGGGCAGAGTTTTCCAGATTGAAGCAAATATGAGAGAGTACGCAGCAAACGGTCTTGTCGTGAGCCAGTGAGTCTGTATGCCGAAAAGGATTCTCATCAGATAGTTCACGTGCCCAACCACCGGGTTAAGGAGGAAACCCCAGAGTGCTCCGGCAACCGCGTAAGATACCGCATAGGGTGCAAAGATCAGGGTCCTGTATATCTTTGATCCAGGGACTTTCTGATCGAGCAGGAGAGCGAGGAAGAAGGACAAAAAGATCGAGATCACAACGGTGGTTCCGGTGTAAACGAGAGTGAAATTGACCGCATACAAATAATCCTTGTCTGTGAAAAGAGAAAGGAAGTTCTGCAGCCCCACAAAGATCCTTCTTCTCCCGAACACTGAGACTCTGAAAAAGCTGTTGTACAGAGCGTCAAAAGCTGGCATGTAGATAAAAAGAATTATTACCAAGTAAGTTGGTATTAAGAGCAAGTACGGGAAAATCTTTCTGCGCACAGAACTACCCCCAAAGAGGGCGGTCCGTACGGACCGCCCCAAGATCAGAAGTACTCCTTGATGGCCTTGTTTGCGTTCTTTTCCGCCTCGTCGAGTGCCTGTTTCGGTGTGAGTTCACCCGTGAGCATCTTTTCCACTGCCATATCTATGGCGTTTCTAACCTCTGGGAATGCACCGATGATGGCGCCTTGAGTGTTGTAGTTCTGCACACTTGTGAGCAACTGAAGAATAGCGGTCAGATGGTGCGGATTTTCTTGATAGTAACCCTGAACGAGCAACGTCTGTATCGCATCGACGCGTATCGGATAATACCCAGTGGCCTTGTGCCAAACGATCTGCGGGCCTGGTTCGGCGAGGTACTTGACAAGTTTCCATGCGGCATCGACTTCCGCTTGGTTCTTCTGTTTCAAAATCCACAGACTTCCTCCACCTACCACGACCCCGCCGCGCTGTGTGCCATCTGGGAGTGGTAGGAAGGCTGTGCCGAGTTCAAATCCTTGCTTCTTTGATTCGTTCATCAAAAGTGCCACGTCCGAAGTGGACGAGATCAACATACCGACGGTTTGAGATATGAAAAGTTGTCTTGCCGCGGTCCAATCAGCGCGTCTTGTGTTGATCATCAAGCCTTCCTTCGTGAGTGTGTTCCAAAGGTTCAGGAAGTTGAGCGCTGCTTGGTTGTTGAAGACCACCTTGGTGGCTTTCTTGGTCCTTCCGTTGTCGTTGTCCACAAGCGGTTGATTCTGAAGCGCCATGTATTGCTCGAAGAACCAAGCGTAGAGTGGCCAGGTGATCCCCGTTCTGACGATGTTGCCCTTTTCATCCTTCTTAACCAACTTTCGACAAGCTTCTATCAATTCGCTGAAGGTTGTTGGTGGGTTGTTCGGATCGAGCCCAACTTCCTTGAACATCGTTTTGTTGTAATAAAGCAAAGGCGTAGAGCTGTTCCAAGGCATCGAGTAGAGTTTCCCACCGACGCGGTAATAGTTCAAAACCTGTGGCAGGAACAATCCGACATCGAAGGTAGGATCTTTGTCGATCAAATCTTGCACTGGGACGATCACACCACTGTCGATCATCTTCTGCGTGCTGATCTCGTTGAGTTGAACGACGTGTGGGGGAGTGCCGGCCTGAACCGCTGAGATCAACTTGGCGAGTATCTCTTCGTAGCTACCAACGTACTGGACTTCCACCTCGATGTCCGGATTCAGCTTCATGAAGTCGTTGACCATGTTCTGGATGACTTCGATCCTCCAGCCACCCATCGCGTGCCAGAACTGGATCTTGACCTTGGCGAAGCTCAGAACTGTCAGAACCGCAAGAACGATCACCAAGAACCTTCTCACCACAAACACCTCCTTTGAGGTTGATTCAAAAAGAGATAAGCATTGAGAGATTAGTGATGTTTAAAAAATCGTACAATCTCGTTGAAATAGGTTCCACAAAAGCAAAACCAACCCTTTCGGGTTGGTTTCTCCACCTCTCCGCAACCCTGTTTTAACTAAAGCTTATCACATACGAAGCTCGACTATGCGAAGATCAATGTTTTAGTAACTATCTCTTCATATTTCTGTCGCATTAACGCAACAGGAGTGAACGCTTTCGATCGGAGGCTAAGTTCAGACACATAAGATCGAGCAGGACGCGATGATTGGATTCAAATTTGTTGAAGATTTTCCCCTGACGATGATTGAACAATGTGCTTGGATCATCCTCACAAACAGCGAAGAAAAAGATCTGTGCAAATTAGTTCACAGTAACGATGTTTTTACTGCATTCACAATTTAAAGGAAAAGCGATACAATATGAACGACGGTCACTCTCACGGAGGTGAGAACCATGAAGAAGCTGTTACTCGTTCTTTTGATCGTAATGGTCTTGACCTCGGCGTTCGGTCAGTTTGCACGCATCAACACGATACGGGTAATTGCGGATGGAACCATCGACGCGCAGGGAGGCATGAAGATCTCTTTCAGGTGGGTCTTCCCAACCAACGCACTCTACATGCAAGTGAAAAGCACTTTCCCGAACCCTTACGTACTGTTGAGGAACCTCACCACGTTCAGCAGCATATTCGAACTGACGAACACGAAGATCAGCTACGACGATGCGAAGAACTCCATTTTGGTTGATACCGATGTGATCGGAGCCGTGGTGAACAGGAAAGGCAGATGGGAGTTCAACCTCGGAAAAGGTGCAGAGTTGGTTCACGCAACGGATCAAATGGCCATCTTTGTCCTTGTGAACGCTGCCTCTTCGGAAGAGGTCATCTTCACGACCATGAAGCTAAACCTGCCGAGTGGTTGCTCTGAACTCAAGTACGATCCTGCCTCAGGTGTTTTCTCTTTCAACATGAAAAGGAAGAACGTCTCGGGCAGTGTGAGTGCCGATGTCAACGCGAAGGTAAAACCGAGAATCATGTCTGCCCTTTACAAAGTCTACGGTATGCCGGACGTCATGGACGGAGCCTACTGGGTGGCGAAGTTCATCTTGATGAACAAGGGCAAGGGTGACATAGTGGATTTGAGGATTTCTTACAAACTCGGTGACTACACCTCTTGGTCTCCGGAGTCCGTCTACGACGTGGTTCCACCCAATGGAGCAGTCGTCGATCTGTACTATCCCATAATATCTTCCAACGTCACACAGCTTCGTTCTCAAACTCCGGTTGACCTTCAGATCAAGTACAGTTACAAAGACCGTTCGGGAAAAACTTACTCGGACACGATCATCAAACGTATCCAGATGCTGGGTGTCAACCAGTTCGAATTTTCGAACGTCCCAGAGGAAGAGCGAACTGGTTCATGGATAGACAACTTTTCAAATTCCCCATTACTCGCGGCCTTCGTGACATACCTGGACGATGTGGTGAAGAGTTTCGTCGGTCTGGTGAGTCAATACTCCGGTGGAGCTGGAGCGGCTCTGAAGGACAAAGACGCCATAGCGTTCATGAAATCTTTGTACGATCTTGCCATACACAACGGTATATCCTACCAAACCCCTTCTGGGTTCTTGGTCGAGTACGCTTCACTCGGACAGGATGTCAAGTACCCAAGGGATGTGTTGAGGGACAAGGCGGGTACGTGCCTCGATTTGGCGATCCTGTTTGCAGCGGTGGGACAAGCGGTCAGTTTGAAGAGTTACCTCGTCGTGATGCCCGGCCATGCCTTCACGGTCATAGAACTTCCCTCGGGTGATATACTGCCTATCGAGACCACAGGGTTGGGTGGACCCGTGGTCGGTAAGAGCGCCACGTTCGAGCAAGCCGTGGAGATGGCGATGGAACTGCTTGGAAAACTCGAGTTCGGTAAGTTTTTCATCGTCGACATCGGTGAAATGCAGAGAAAGGGAGTTTTACCGCCAGAACTTCCGCAACTTCCTTCAACGATCATAAAAGATTGGGGATACACGCTTCCCAGGGCGACGGGAGGAACTGCCGGCGGGTCAACACCGCAGACAACCACGCCTCAGACTGGTACCGGCACTCAACCTCGACCGAGCCAACCTTCCACGACCGTCGTGAACTTGACGGGTGTGTTCGAGGGAACTTACAGGAACAGCATCACCGGTCAACAGGGGACTTTGGAGTTCTACATAGAGCAGTCTGGTAGTACCGTAAAAGGAACTGCTTGGGCGGACCAAGACATGGGAGATTTCACTGGAACTGTTTCAGGCAACAACGTCAAGATAACTGCAAAGATGGAATCGTCCGCGTACGGCACCAGCTACGTGGTGGTCTTCAACGGCACGGTGCAAGGCAACGCGATACAGGGTACTTACACGGTTCAGGGAACGAATGTGTCTGGCACGTTTCAAGTCAAAAGAACACAGTAGTCAAGCAAAATAAATAAATTTTAGGGATGGCCGATTCGCCATCCCTTTTTAGCTGAGCGCAAGCGTTGGAAAAAACTTTGGGTCAGATCAACCCCTCTTGGGCCCTTTTCAAAAGCGTGGCCATCACTTTCTTGATATGCTCTTCCACCCTCTGTTCAGCCAAAGGGATGTTTCTTTCCACGATGGCGTCGAAAATCGCTTTATGTTCAACGCATGATTGTTCCATCCTGCCTGGATACGAAAGTGAAAGGATTCTTACCCTGTGAAGTTTCGCACTCAGAGACTCCATGATCTTCAGAAGTTCCTCGTTGCCAGAGCCTCGCACTATTTTTTTGTGGAACTGCGAATTGAACATCGTCAGAGCTTCCAAATCTGAAGTTTGAACGGCGTTGTCCATCTGTTTCACGATCATTGACAACTCTTCAATATCTTGTTCCGAAGCTCTCTCGATGAACAACCTGCAGGCGAGTTTTTCAAGATACATTCTCAGATAGAGTAAATCTTCTATTTCCTTGGGTTCCCATTTCTTCACGGTGAAACCTTTTCTTGGTTCAACCGAGACCAAGCCTTCGGCCGCGAGATGGTGCAACGCTTCTCTGACGGGTGTAACACTCACACCGAGTTCCTTCGCCAGCGCATCGATAACGATTCTCTGGCCAGGTACGTATCGACCCTTGGTTATGAACTCTTTGATCTTCGTGAGAACCTCTTCCTTCAACGATCTTCTTTCTATGGTTTCCATGACGCTCCCCCAATCCTAACGTCAATTATAGCGTGTGACGCCTCTTTTTGATAGCTCCTGAGACGATGGGATAGACGAGTGAAAGAACTGCCAAAATCAGCAAGGTGACCGATATAGCAGATTTGAAGAAAATCGAAAAATCACCGTGCGAGAGCATCAAAGACTGCCTGAAGGATTGTTCAAACTTTCTACCGACCACGCTCGCCAGTATCAAAGGTGCCGTGGGGATCTCGAATTTTCTCATCGCGTAGCCCAGAAGGCCAAACATGATGAGCAGATAGAAATCTACAACACTCAAGTTGATCGCGTATACTCCTATGAAACACAACGCGGTTATCAATGGATAGAGGATCTTCGGTGGAACCGCCAAAATCCTCACCAGCAAACCTGCCAGAGGCAAATTTATCACCGCCGCTATAAGGTTACCAACGAAGAAACTCGCCACGACACCCCATCCTATCTCTGGATAGAATTCGAACAGAAGTGGTCCTGGCTGAAGACCGTAGATCATCAGTGCGCCGAGCATGATCGCCGCAGTGCCAGAACCAGGAATACCGAGCGTGAGAGTGGGAAGTATTGCGCCGATCGAGCAAGCGTTGTTTGCAGCCTCTGGAGCGGCCAGACCTTCGATGGCACCTTTGCCAAACCTTTCAGGTTCTTTAGATAGTCTTTTTTCAACGTTGTAAGCCATAAGGCCGGCTATGGTACCACCCGCGCCGGGTAGTATCCCTATCAGAAATCCTATGGGTGTTGATCTGAGTATCGGTACAACACTGCGTTTCCATTGTTCTTTGCTGATCCAAATCCGTCCAAACTTCTTCTTGATGGGTTGTAGTGCCTCTGAGCGTGCTATCTTCTCCAAATTTTTCAAAACCTCTCCCAAACCGTATATGCCTATGATCACCACGACGAATTCTATACCGCCTTGCAGCTCAAGATTTCCAAAAGTGAATCTGGAAACACCAGACTGAGGATCGAGCCCAACCATTGAGACGATCAAGCCCAGAGCCATGGAAAGAAGCCCTTTCAATACCTTGCCTTCCGACATCGAAGCCGTTGCTGTGAGTGCGAGAACCATCAGCGCGAAGTATTCGGGTGGTCCAAACATGAGTGCGATCCTCGCGAGTGGTAGAGCCAACAGTACGAAAGCTATGGATGATATCAACCCACCTATGAACGACGCTATCGCCGAGATGGCGAGTGCAGCCTCCGCCTCTCCTTTCAAGGTCATGGGATAGCCGTCGAAACACGAAGCGACGGCTGAACCATCGCCTGGGATGTTCAGAAGGATTGAACTTCGAGAACCACCGAACATCGCCCCATAAAAGATGGCACACATGGTGATCAAGGCAGTCTCTGGCTTCATGACGAACGTTAAGGGTAAAAGCAAAGCTATACCTGTCGCCGGGCCAAGACCTGGAAGCATTCCGATCACTGTACCCAAGAAACTCCCGAGCGTCAACCAGAAGAAGTTTGCCGGCTCGAAAACGACTTTGAAGCCGTACATCAAATATTCAACTGCGGCCATTTTCGATCACTCCTAAGGAAGGTTTATCAGGAAAACCTTCTCGAACAGATACCAAACACCGATCGTGTAGAGCAGGGCGATACTGAGAGACATCAACCATTTCTTGAATCCGTTCAGCAACAACAAAAAAGATGTGAGAAACACGAAAGTGGATATCATGAAACCAACTCGATTGAACACCAAAGCATAGCCCACGCAAAATAAAACAGCGATCCACATTCGTACTGAGAGCTTGCTGGGCTTGCGGGATGTTTCCTGGCGTGTTCTCAGACTCTGAACGAGCATCAACAAACCTATAACACTCACAAGCACTCCCAGACCCAACGGAAAATATACTGGTCCAAAGGGATTTCCCACCGGGGCTCTGGGTAAGTTCCAAGATGCCAAAGTGTAAACTAAGCCGAAGACAAGCACGATTATCGCAAGGTATCTGTCTTTTGCCTCCACGAAAGATCCCTCCAAAGCCCGCAGGAAACATCCTGCGGGCCAAGTTCATTCACCCTTGTACAGTCCAAGTTCTTTGAGCACCACTTTGTAATCTTCGTTGACCTTTTCCAGGTAATTCATGAACTCTTTGCCCGGCATGAACGCCTTGGTCCAGTTGTACTTTGCTACAACCCTTTCCCATTCAATTGTTTGAACCATCTTCGAGAGCGTGTTTATCCAGTATTCTACAGCGTATTCGGGCATTTCTGGTGGTCCGAACAGACCACGCCAGTTCACGAATTCGGCATCGATACCTTCCTCTTTGAGTGTTGGAACAGTAGCAAGAGCGCCAGAGACACGTTGAGGAGAGGTGATGGCAAGAACCTTGATCGTACCAGTTTGAAGCGCAGTCGTCACCTCTGCAAGACCCGTTGAGAGCACGTCGATGTGTCCCCCAAGCAGAGCAGCCAGATGTTCGCCTTCCTGGAAGGAAACATAGGTTATGTCCTTGAGGTTCGTCACACCTGCCGCTCGTGCCGCGATCAAAAACTGTATGTGGTCCATCGACCCGAACGCGGAGATGCCACCAACCCTGACGCTCTTTGGATCTTTCTTCAAAGCTTCCATAACTTCAGTGATGCTGTTGTACTTGGACTTCTTTGACACCGCGAAGGCACCGTAATCGTGTATCAACATCGCCAGAGGGGTAAGGTCCTTGAACGAGTACTGGGTTTGTCCAGTGAGGTTGATCAGAAGAAGTGGAGGCGAAAAGACTATGATCGTGTAAGGATCACCCTTCTTGGTCTGCATGTGTGCCAGGCCCACTCCACCGCCACCACCGGGCATGTTGGTGACGACGATCGGCTGGGTCACCAGTCCTGTTTCTTTCAAAACCTGTGCGACGACTCTAATCGTGGTGTCCCATCCACCTCCTGGACCTCCAGGTGCGATGAAGTTCAGCGGCTTTGCCGGGTACGTTTCAGCGAAGATTGTGGTGACGAGTAACATCGAGATGATCAGCAGAACAATTTTCACCTTCATGAACTCACCTCCTTGCAGGTTTCTATACAATATGATATCATATATGAGGTCGTATATATTATATCTGTTCTCCGACGCATCGTCAAGTTACAAAATTCACCTTTAGTTAAGGAGGGAATTTCGATGTCTGAGTGGAAAGCTTTCCAGAAAGCGCGCAAGCTTAGAGAATATCTCAACGAAAAGGGGAAACTGACCCTCAGGGTGTGCGCGTACGACGCGCTTTCGGCGAGGTTGATACAGCTTGCGGGATTTGAAGTGGTGGGTACCACAGGTTATGGGATATCCGCTTCTCTGATTGGTCAACCGGACATAGGTCTTGTGGGATACGCGGAGATGTTGGAAAGAGTCAGAACGATCGTCAACGCAACGGATCTTCCAGTCGATGCGGACATAGACACTGGTTATGGAAACGCCCTGAACGTGTACTGGACGGTGAAGAATTTTGCGAGGATAGGTGTTGCTGGAGTGCGATTGGAAGATCAGGTTTGGCCCAAGAGATGTGGCCACATGGAAGGAAAAAGCATCGTCTCGCTGGAAGAGATGGTCAACAAGATAAGAGCGGCTGTGGATGCGAAGAACGAGGAAAACCCCGAACTCGTCATAGGAGCAAGGACGGATGCAAGATCGGTTGCAGGTTTTGAAGAGGTTCTTCGCCGAGCGAAAGCTTACGCGCAAGCTGGTGCGGATTACATCTACGTAGAAGCGCCACAATCTATAGAAGAAATCAAGACGTTGGTCCACGAAGTTCCAAAGCCAATTTCTTTCAACATCATACCTGGTGGCAAGACTCCTCTGTTCGATTTCAACGAGCTCGTCAAAGTGGGAATCACGTATCTGTCAATACCTATGGTGTGTTTGTATCCTGCTACGAAAGCAATGATGGAAGCTTTGAAAGCGTTGAAAGAAGGAGACTTTCAAAAAGTCGTCGAGCTCGGCGTGAGTTGGTCCGAGTTCAACGAGATCGTGGGTTACAGCGAATGGAGAAAGATGGAGTCGAAATATTCGGGTTGAGAATGTTCACAGATTCGCATTGAATGACCGAGGCGTTTTCGTAAGGAGAGTTGATCTGCCGGCTTGAGATATATCTGGACGCTGGATCGACGATCCTTTTGAAACACTTAAAATTGTGGAAACCCCGCTCAGATTAGGGTTCATCAAAACAAAAAGCCCCATTTCTGGGACTTTGGTTTTTATTATCGACTTTTCGTTCTGTTGTTGTGTGCATCAGTGAGCTGACGATCCATCTGGATCTTCAACGAAGATCTTTCTCATCGAGAGCGCCTTTATCCTTTTGAACATATCTGAAGAACAAATCAACGAGTTAGACCAACACCAATGTGCATGGCTACCGTCTGCACGGTTCACTTTCCTCGAGAGCGCTCCCATCATGATATATACGAACGTTGATGTTGAAAAGAAGTAACACAATCAAAACTGAACGATGAAATTGCGTGAGGATCGTGAATGTCCGACGTGGAATCAAGTGCAAATTGTTTTTCGCTCATTGACACTCATGAGCGTGTTCGCGTATAATGATAAACAATAAGTGCATGGGGGTGATTCTGTGAAGAAGTTCCTGGCGGTCCTACTGGTTTCTTTCCTCGCAACTCTCTTCTTCGCGCAGATCAGTTTGCAAGAGGCGGCGCCCGTTGTTCAAAAACTCGGTATTCTCAAAGCCATCGACGACACACCGCTCACGTGGGATGAGTTCCACGCCGCTGTGGCGAAGGCTTTTCCTGGAAAAGAAAATTTGGTCAAGAAGGGGTCTGAGCCTGTTCTCAGGAAAGATTTCATCGTGACTCTGGTCAAGGTGCTGGGACTTGAGCAGGAGGCGGCGAAGTTCACCGAGATATGCACGTTAGCCAACGACGAAGACAAAGTTCCACCTGAAGCGGTCGGTGCGTTCACGCTGGCTTTCAGGAGTGACAGGCAGCTTTTGGATTATCGATACGGTCATCTTCTGGAGCCATTCTCGCCCATCACGAAAGCTGAAGCCGCAAGATCTTTCTACCAGGCGCTCTATCCACCGAAACGTGGTGGAACGATCGTGACGGCGACCGTGGCAAGTCCAAAGGGTTTCAACACTCTCTTCACCTCTTCTGGACTGACATGGACGCTTTGCAACATCATAGGTGACGGTTACACAGGTACCGACGACAATGGGTTCTACCATCCAAGGATGATAAAGAGGATCCCGAGTCTCGAAAACGGCTTGATCAAGATCTTGCCAGATGGCTCGGTTGCGATCACGTTCGAGCTGAGAAAGGGCATGAAATGGCACGACGGTCATCCCGTCACGGCGAGAGATGCCAAGTTCCAGTGGGAAGTGATGGTCTCTGAGGCACCCATCACCACGAACTATTTCGAAAAGATGGTTGAAAAAGTCGAGATCATTGACGATTACACCTTCACTATTTATCTGCCACACCCAGTTCCGGGTATGGAACTCGGCTCATCCGTGTACGCTTACTACTACGGTTGGTTCCAATTGCCGGAGCATTTGTTCAGGGAAGATTTTGAAAAGGCGAAGGCGAGCGGAAATTGGGATGAATTCGTCCAGAAGGTCATGTTCAACCCGGTCATGACTGGCCCATACAAGTTCAAAGAATACGTGGAAGGTCAGTACATAGCTCTGGAAGCCTTCGACGAATACTACATGGGAAGGCCGAACATTGACCAGATCATATTCAAGATCATCCCAGACAGCGATGTCATATTCGCCTCGACGTTGAAGGGTGAGATCGACTTCGGAAGATACACGCTGGATCTGAAGCAGAGCTTGCAATTACAGAAAGAGAGGGGCGACATCTTCAACGTCTACTTCACACCAAACGTGGCGCTGTGGACCCTGGATCTCAACTTCAGAGATCCCAACGATCTGAGCAAGCCACATCCACTCTTCTCCGACGTCAGGGTTAGACAGGCCATGCTCTATGCACTCGATCGACAGCAGATAAACCAAGTCGTCTTCTTTGGACTCGGTCAGATCATGGACACCTGGATCACGGAACTGCACATCATGAGGGATGCGCTGAAGGGAGATCACATAAAGAAGTATCCTTACGATCCAAAGAAAGCCGAACAGTTGCTCGCTGAAGCAGGTTGGAAGAAGAACAAGCAAGGTTTGCTCGAAAAGGATGGCAAGATCTTTGAGTTCACCCTCATTTACGGTGCGGGAAGTAGCCAAGCTGAACTCATGGCACAGCTCATACAGGGTATGTTGAAGAAGATAGGTATGAACGTGAAGCTCGAAGCAAAACCTGCGCTTGTGATATGGGAAGAAGCGCCCATGGGCAAGTTCGACGCGTGGCTGACCGGTTGGGGCTACGGTGTGAGCGATGAAGCCTTGAACTACTGGGGTACAGACATGATACCGTCGGAAGAGAACAACTGGGGTGGCACCAACTACACAGGCTGGTCCAATCCAGAGAACGACAAGATACTCGAGCAGATGGCCAAGGAAGTTGCTTACGAAAAGAGGGTGGAACTCTACAAGAAACACTTCGCACTGTGGACGAACGATCTACCCGTTCTGCCACTCATTTCTGATCCAACACCGCACTTTGCGAAGAAATACATAAAGAGCTTCAACTCCACCTACGACAGCGGCCTTGGCTGGATCATCTACAACTGGTACATAGACACCGAAGTCAGATGAGGCAGGGGGGTCTCCCCCCTGCCTTTTTCAGGGGGATCGAAATGGACTTTGAAAGTTTGATAGACGAGATACCGAACTATCAGAGATTTTTCAAGGTGGACGAATTGGATCAGAGGACCGACGAATTGGCAAAAAAGTATCCGAAGACCGTTGAAGTTCAAATTGGAGGATATTCGAGACAGGGACATCCAATAAAGGTCATCAAGATCGGTCATGGTTCGAGAAACGCGCTACTCTTTGGTTGTCCACATCCGAACGAACCCATAGGTGCGATGATGTTGGATTTTCTCGCTGAAAAACTCGCCAGCGATGAACGCTTCAGATCGCAGTTCGACTACACTTGGTATCTCATAAAGGTGATCGATCCAGATGGTACCAAGTTGAACGAAGGTTGGTTTTCAAATCCAGAATCGATAAGAACGTACGCGGAACACTTTTACAGACCCCCGGGATACCTTCAGGTTGAATGGACTTTCCCGGTGGACTACAAGACGTTGCACTTTCACAATCCGTTGCCGGAAACGAAGGTTTTGATGAACATCATCGATGAAACGAAGCCAGCCTTCATGTACTCTCTGCACAACGCCGGCTTTGGTGGTGTTTACTACTACATCAGTGAGGAAGCGTCTTCTCTGTACGAAACGTACCAAAGAATACCAACGTTGTTCAACGTGCCACTCTCGCTCGGCGAACCAGAAGTTCCGTATGCAAAGACTTTGTCCAAGGCGGTGTACAAACTCTTTCCGATAAGCGAAGAGTACGATTATCTTGAGAAACATGCGAGTGTGGATCCTGCAAAGATCATAAAATCTGGTGCCAGCTCCGACGAGTACGCGAGCAGGGTTGCGAACACCTTTTCTTTGGTTTGCGAAGTGCCTTACTATTACGATCCCAGGATCGAGGACACTTCAGAAACTGATATGAGCAGAAGACAGGCGCGAATGATCGCATGGGAGAAAGCCAAAGAGCACTACGAACAAATGAAGGGACCGTTCGAACACTGTGCGAGTTTCGAAGAGGCGAAGGAATTTGCGTTCTACGAGACGTTGAAGAACTACATCGAAACCATGCCAGCGCATTTGGAAGCGGAAAGACATTGGATAGAGACAGATCCAACCCTCGAAAGGAAGGCCACGGTGGCCGAAGTGTTCGACAATCTCTACGTGACTCAGTTCTACCAGAGTTTGAGCTTGGGCATGCTCAGAAGATTGATGAACGGCGTTCTGAAGATCAGGAACGATGAAAGACTTTCCAGATTGAAGCAGGATGTGGACGAAGCCTTCGAGAAGAAGATGAACTATCTGTACAAGAACCTGAACTATAGAGCGATCCCAATAAAGGATCTGGTAGCGATTCAACTTCTCGCAGGTTTGTACACAGCTAACCATCTTCAATCCCAGGGAGGTTCTTGAGTCTTGAGAAGGTATCTGTTGATAAGGTTCCTCGAGTTGATACCCATCTTCTTTCTGATCTCATTGATCATCTTCTTCATCTTGAACGCCATGCCGGGAGATCCACTCTTGACAATGAGGATGGAAAATCCAAGAGCCATGACGAGAGATCCTGCCAAGATAGCGGAACTGAGAAAGTACTATCGTCTGGATGATCCACTCATAGTGCGTTATGGAGTGTGGCTCTGGAGTTTTCTCAAGGGAGATTTGGGCTACTCTTCGATGTACAAACAACCGGTCCTTGGCATAATCATGAAGAGACTTCCGAACACTCTGCTGTTGACGGTGACGGCATGGCTCATAGGTCTGATCGTCGCCTTTCCCATCGGTATCTATTCGGCGGTGAAGAAGTACTCCTTCTTCGACTACTTCTTCACCGTTCTGGCGTTCATCGGTATATCCTTACCAACTTTCTGGTTTGCCCTGATGGCCATAATCGTCTTTTCCGTGTGGTTGGGATGGTTCCCCGTGACGGGCGTGCAGACGTACGGTGTCAGTGGCTTTTGGAACGTTTTCTTCGATCGCTTGAGACACTTGGCACTTCCTGCTCTCGTGCTGGGACTGGTTCAAGTTGCCTACTGGGTCAGGTACATCAGGACCGCCTTGCTCGAGGTGCTCGATCAAGATTACATAAGGACCGCGTATTCCAAGGGTGCGGACGAAAGAAGGGTGATTCTGAAACACGCACTGAGGAATGCGCTCATTCCCATAATCACTATCATCGCGTTGGACATACCTTATTTCTTCGGCGGTGCGTTGATCATCGAAACGATATTTTCATGGCCCGGAATGGGAAGGCTCATCTATGAAGCGGTCTTGGCGAGTGATTACAACTTAGCGATCAACTGTCTGATGTTCCTCGCAGTGATCACGTTGCTTTCGAATTTGCTCGCGGACATACTGTACGTGGTCGTCGATCCAAGGATCAGGTTGGGCGCGAAGGCGGTGTGAAAGATGGTCTTGCCGTTGAAGAAGAGTGTTGAAGAACTCGAAGAGGAAAGTTCACCACTCCCCATAGGTACCTACTGGCAACTGGTTAGAAGAAAGTTCTTGCAACACAGATTGGCTCTTTTTGGTCTCATAGCACTCAGTTGCGTCGTGTGTCTGAGCGTCTTTGGACCTCTGGTTGCATCCAAAGCCTACGATGAGATGGACCTTCTGAACAGGTTCAAACCACCCCTTTCGGCTGGATATCTCTTCGGAACGGATGAACTTGGTCGAGACGTCTTCGTGAGAATCATGTACGGTGGTAGAATCTCACTCTTTGTGGGTTTCACGTCGGCGCTTTTCTCGACTGGGATAGGTTTGTTGATCGGTTTACTCTCGGGATACCTCGGTGGGATCGTTGACAGATTGTTGATGCGCTTCGTCGATGTGATGCTGTCGATACCGCTCTTTCCAATTTTGCTGATCTTGACGATGGTCTTTGGCTCGGGTGTGAAGAACACGATCTTGGTCCTGACCGTCTTCGGTTGGATGGGTGTGTCACGGCTCGTGAGAGGGGTCGTTCTATCGCTGAGGGAGAACGAGTACGTCATGGCTGCGAGAGTGCTTGGAACGAGCAGGTTGAAGATACTCTTCAAACACATTCTTCCGAACGTGATGCCGATAACGATCGTTTCGTTGACACTGAATCTGTCTTACGCAATCTTGGCCGAGTCTTCGTTGAGCTATCTCGGTCTGGGTATACAACCTCCGACACCTTCTTGGGGTAACATGCTCCAGCGTGCCATGAACTACATCCTCGCGACGGGGCTCGAAAGAACTGTGCCGTGGTGGCTCGTGTTCTTCCCGGGCTTCATGATCTTCATAACCGTTTTGAGTGTGAACTTCTTGGGAGATGGGCTCAGGGATGCGCTCGATCCCAGGTTCGTGAGCGAGTCATGAGGTGATCGAATGCTGTTGAAGGTCGAAAATCTCAAGATCGGTTTCAAGACAAACATGGGAAGGATCGTGCCGGTTGACGATGTGTCCTTCGAACTCAACGAAGGAGAAACGCTTGGAGTCGTTGGAGAGTCCGGTTGTGGTAAGAGTGTCACAGCGTACGCGATAACGAGGCTGCTTCCAAGGAACGCGTTCGTCGCTGAAGAATCACACGTGTGGTTCAACGGCGTAGACCTTCTGAAACTGCCAAAGCAAGAGCTTTACAAGATCAGGGGCAAGGAGATATCGATGATCTTCCAAGAACCCATGACTTCGCTCAATCCCGTTTACACGGTAGGCTGGCAGATCGCGGAGGTGTACGAGTTACACGAACTTTTGGAGAAAGAAAAAGTTTCGAACAAGGTTATCAAGATGCTCAGGGATGTGAAGATCCCCGAACCAGAGAGCAGAATCAAGCATTATCCTTACCAACTCTCTGGAGGCATGAGACAGCGTGTCATGATAGCGATGGCGCTCGCGTGCAATCCCAAGCTTCTGATAGCCGACGAACCCACCACCGCGTTGGACGTCACCATACAGGCGCAGATACTCAAACTCATGATCGAACTGAAGGAGAAGTACAACACCGCAGTCATGCTCATCACGCACAGTTTAGCCGTCGTGGCGGAGGTGTGCGACAGGGTCGTGGTGATGTACGCAGGTCAAGTCATAGAGACGGCTGATGTGTTCGAACTGTTCGAAAATCCCCTTCATCCTTACACGAAAGCGTTGCTCAACTCTGTGCCTCGGATCGATTGGCAAGAAAGACAGAAGCTCGCCTCCATAGAAGGTACGGTGCCACATCCTGCGAAGTATCCAAAAGGTTGTAGGTTTAATCCAAGGTGCAGTTTCAGAATGAACGTGTGTAAAGAGAAAGAACCTGAGCGGGTATCTATCAGTCCAACGCACTCTGTGAAGTGCTGGTTGTACGCGGATGGTGATGAACAGTGGAAGAACTCGTGAAGCTCTCGAACGTCAGCAAATGGTTCCCCATAAAGAAAGGTTTTGGAAAGAAGTCCTATCTCAAGGCCGTCGATGATGTTTCCTTCAATGTTTTTCGTGGGGAAACCTTCGGGCTCGTGGGAGAGTCCGGCTGTGGCAAAACTACGCTCGGAAGGTTGATGGTGAGGGTCTACGAACCAACTTCGGGGAAATTCCTTTACAAAGATTCGAAAGAGTGGATCGACTTGTTCTCTTTGAAACCGAGCGAGTTTCAGCCTTTCAGAAAGAAGATCCAGATGATTTTTCAAGATCCATACAGCTCGTTGAATCCCAGAATGACGGTGCTCCAGATAATCACAGAAGGTTTAACTGATTCGATGTTGAGTCAGAAAGAAAAGAAAGAGATGGCTATCGAGATGATGAAGAATGTGGGATTGAGACCTGAATACCTTTCGAGATATCCTCACGAATTCTCAGGTGGTCAAAGACAGCGTATAGGCATAGCGAGGGCGTTGATCCTCAAACCAGAGTTGTTGATCTGCGACGAACCTGTTTCGGCGCTGGATGTGTCGGTGCAGGCGCAGGTGATAAACCTTCTGATGTCTCTGAAAGGGCAGTACAATCTGACCTACATTTTCATTGCGCACGATCTGGCCGTAGTGAAATACATCTCGGATCGCATCGCGGTGATGTATCTTGGAAGGATCGTCGAGCTGGCGAACTCGAACGAGCTGTTCGCAAACCCACTTCATCCATACACGAAAGCGTTGATAGCCTCTGTGCCAGTTCCCAATCCCAAACTCAGAAAGCTTCGAAACGTTCAACCCATCCAAGGCGAGATCTCTTCGCCCATAGATCCACCGACTTGCTGTCTTTTCGCCAGTAGATGTCCCTACGCCATGAAGGTCTGTGCGGAGCAAATACCGCAACTCAAAGCAGTTGAGGCTTCACACCAAGTCGCGTGTTTTTTGTATTGATGAGTTCGTGAGGCAAGTTCACTCATAGCCATACTCTCTACGAATTCTTTCGAGATTTCGGAGATTTTCAAGGCTTGTTTCGTTGATGGCCGCAAACTCGAAGAGCAACGCGTCTGACATGATGACGGGAATTGCCATCGAACGGTAGCTTCCAATGCCTCCCCGATCGGTAACGATTATCTCGTCCGCCAGATCGCACAGTTGATTGAGTGCCTGATCGGTGAACAATATATTCTTTCCGCCCCTTTTTCGTGTTTCAGAGAACAGTATCCTCAGTTCGAAGTTGATCTTTCGGTAAGCGAATCCAATCGAAACGTCGTTTTTCCTTATGTTCACCACGTGTTCGAAAAACGAACGACCAGTCGTACCGAAGAGCCAGGTCTTTTTGCCGAACCTGTTCAACCAGAACGAAAGTTCCATGGCTGGCACCAGTGCCGCTCCTTCACCGAAAACATAAACGTCGTTCGCCTCGAAGATGATCTTGGCTGCGTTCTTCAAACTTTTTGTCAGTTCCGCGACGTTCATGTTCTGAAAAACGGCTGTGTGAGTTTTCAAAAGTTCATCGAGTACAGTTTCAGAAGAAACGCTCTTCAAACCCTCCTCGACCTTCTTCGAAGAGGTGAGATTGTCGATCAACGCACGCTGGAACTCTTCTTTCATATCGGAATATCCTTTGTAACCCAGAATGCGAGCGAACCTTATGACCGTTGCCTCACCAACACCGGAAGCCTTGGCCAATTGATCTGCGCTCATCAATGTGATCTTGGATGGATTGTCGATGATGAACTCCGCCACTTTTCTTTGACTCCGTGTGAGCCTTGAGTAAACTCTCTGAATCTTTTTTCTGTACTCACTGTTCATACGATCCCTCCGAAGCGTTGACGAGAGAGCAAAAGCACTCCGACAGTTCCTGGGTTCGGTTGAACCTGAGACAACTCCACCGAAATCTTTTTACCCGGTGTCATATAGTAATTTCGCTGTACGTGTTCTACCAGCATGTTCCTGTAAAATTCGCTTTTTGTGAGTCCTCCACCGAGCACGAGAACTTCTATGTCCAAGGTGTCCACGATGTTCGTCAAAAATCTCGCCAAGACCTTCGCACCGTGGGAAACAACTTGGAAGTACGGTTCAAACCGCATTTTCGCTTTTTCGAAGATGTCCTCACACCTGAGTCTTTCTCCCGTGAGTGACTGAATCAGGTTCTCTAAACCTCTCCCAGAAGAAATGGCCTGAAGACATCCTTTTCTACCACAGCTACAAACGGGTCCTTCTTCTTCCACGATCGTGTGACCAATCTCTCCGGCGGCGTAGTGTGAGCCACGATAAACCTTTCCTTCCAGAACCAAACCCATACCGATGCCCGTGCTCACCGTCACATAAGCCAAATTCTTAGATCCGCGCACCCAAGCTTCAGCGTACGCGGCGGCGTTACAATCGTTCTCCACGAAGCCTTTATCACCAAAGAACCTGCTAAAGGCTTGCTTCAACGCGAGGTTTTTCCATCCCAAATTTGGTGACCACAGCACGTTTCCATCATCGTCGACTGCTCCAGCGGTGGAGATAGCCCAGATTCTGAGTTGCTCACCGCTCAAGAGCTTCTTGCCCGTTTCGGTGAGTCTGCGCAAAAAGTCTTCAAAACCTCTGTGAGGTTCTGTGGGGAACTGGAGCACTTCACGAGGAACCAAACTGTCTTCATCGAATGCGGCAACTAAAGTTTTCGTGCCCCCTATGTCAACACTCAGATCCACTCGAACCACCGATCAAACTCTTGATCTTCTTTATTCGATCATCCAGTTCTTTGAAGTTTCTTTCTTGTAGCAACTTCTTGTTTGCTATGTAGGAACCTACGCCAACGGCCGCTGCACCACTGGAGAAGTATCGAGTCACGTTTTCGTCCGTCACACCACCGAACGGGATGAACTTCACTTTCGGAAAAGGTCCACGATAGGATCGCAGCAGGTTCACGTCGGCTGGATACAACTTGAGCACATCGAGGCCCAACTCCAGAGCGTTCTGCACATCGGTGGAGGTGAAAACGCCCGGAACGTACGCTACACGGTCCTTTCTCGATAATTCCGCCACTCTTGAACTCAAACCTGGACTCAAGAGGTAATCGGCACCCGCCGCGATCGCCCTTTGGTAGTTTCTTTCATCGAACACGGTCCCTGCACCGAGGAAGAGCTCTCCGCCAAAGTGTGTTTTCAACGTCTTCAGGACTTTGTCGGCGTCCTCTTCGGAGAAGCTCACCTCAACGAACCTAAGGTCGTTTTCCAAGAGTATCTCACACAGGTTCATCGCTTCTCTCACGTCCAAGCCGCGGATGACTATCAAGATTTTACTATCGAGCAATCTCTCCAACAAGTTATCTCCTCCGTTCACGATTTTCGTTTCCTCAGCACAGATGTGAGCAACGATACCGCAGAGAGGATCAACAAGACCAAGGAGATCGGCCTGGTGAAGAAAGTGGTGAAACTGCCCCCACTCAGTATCAGTGCTCTTCTCATGTTGGCTTCTGCCATCGGACCGAGTATTAGCGCGAGAACGATCGGACCGAGTGGCACATCGAGCAATCTGAAAATGAATCCCAACACACCTGACAGAAACACGATCATGAGGTCAAATGCGCTGTTGTTTATAGCGTAACTCCCAACGAGCGATAAGATGATTATCGTTGCCCAAATGAAGCTTTGAGGTAAAGAGAGAAACTTCGTGAGAATTTTCGAAAAGAAGAACCCAACGGCGAGGAAAGCAACGTTGGCGAGCAACATCAGCGTTATGACCATGTAGACGAAATTGGCGTGGTCTCGGAACATGATCGGTCCAGGTTGCACACCGTAGATTATGAAAGCGCCTATCAGAATCGCAGTGACGGCGTCTCCGGGCAGACCGAGTGCCATCATCGTTGTCAAGGCTCCGCCAAGGCAAGCGTTGTTCGCTGTCGTCGATGCGGCCAAACCTTCTAACGAACCTTTGCCGTACTCCTCGGGTCTCTTCGCTATTCTCCTACTCTGATCCCACGCCACCAAGCCGGCGATGTCTGCTCCCGCACCTGGTATGACACCTATGACTATACCTATGAGGGACGACAGCAATGCCACGGGCGTCAAATCCTTCACCTCTTTGAGGGTCGGAACCACCCTTTTCAGTTGTGTGGTGATTCGTGCGTCTGCTGACATGGTCCGACTCTTGGTGAAAATTTGCGACAGAACTTCTCCGATTCCAAACAGACCTATCATGACCGGTATGAAAGAAATACCACTCAGAAGCTCCATCCTGCCAAAGGTGAACCTCTCCGAACCGAAGATGGGATCGAGTCCAATCAGGGCGATCGAGAATCCGAGAAATCCCGCTATCATTCCCTTCAAAATGGACTTGCCGGAGACAGCGACCATCGTTGAGAGTCCAAAGATTGCGAGGGTGAAGTACTCGGCGGGTCCGAAGGACAGCGCGAACTTCGCGAGCGGAAAACCAACGGCGATCAGCGCAACGATGCCCAATATTCCGCCGACGCATGAGAAAACGACGTTTATTCCGAGCGCGAGACCAGCCATACCTTTCTTCGTCAAGGCGAACCCATCGAAGGTGGACGCGATCGATGCGGGAGTACCTGGAGTGTTTATGAGGATGGCCGATATCCCACCGGAGAAAATAGCGGAATTCCACACTCCGATGAGCATCGCGAGTCCTTCGTTGGGTGACAACCAAAAAGTCAGAGGGGTGATTATGGCAACCGCCATCGTTGCCGTCAAACCCGGAAGAGTTCCGATGATGAGGCCAGAGAACGTTCCCACGAGCAGATAGATTATCGCCCGTGGATCGATAGCCTGTAAAAATCCCTGCACGAACTGTTGCACACGATCACCCCTTCAGAAGAAAAGCACGTGAAAAACATTGCCGAACAGAAGAAAAACACCGATGCTCAAGACCGCCGAGCCAATCAAACCCATGTACCATTTCGATCCCGTGACGATGTGGATCGAGAACAACATCAAGAACGTGTTGAGCAAAAAATTACCTCTGCCCCAGAGCAGAACGTACAAAAGGATCGTGATCAGAACCAGAGAGACTTGGGTCCATCTTCCCTTGGGAAAGGGAGTTGTGGTTTTCTTGAAGAACCTCCGAAGACTGAAAGTCAAGAGCAAACAGGCCAGAACAAGAATCACTGAAGCTATCAACCTTGGGAAGAATCCCGGGCCTGGAATCGTTGCTATACCAGCTGGAAGCTTTGAAGACTCAACCAACAGATAAATCGAGTACGCTATTGAAACCAACGAGAAAATCAAATCACCCATCCTCTCACCTCGAAGTTAAAGGCTGCCCATCGGGGCAGCCTTCTGTTCATTTTCCGAGCGCCTTCGGTATGAGTTCCATGAACATGTTGTACTGAGCTACGGCGAATTCTTTGAACTTTTGTCCATCGAGGTAGGCTGGTGTCATGCCCCTGTCGAGCAGGAACTTTTGGAAGGTTTCACTGTCGTAAGCCTTTTTGAACGCATCTGCGAGTATCTTGTAAACTTCTGGATCGACACCTTTGGGCAATGCCAAGCCTCCCCACGCCGCGATCGAGACATCGTAACCGAGCTCCTTCATCGTTGGTACGTCAGGGAACAGAGGAGTTCTCTCGTCGCTCATCACGGCCAAGATTCTGAGTTGACCTGATTCTACACCCGCTTTGACCTCCGTGGGGCTGACCGTCACAGCTGTGATGTGTCCTCCCAAAAGGGCAGCAACCGCGGGGGCAGCACCATCGAATGGGACATGGACGAGTTTTATACCCGCAGCTTTTTCAAGACTCAGCGCGGCGATGTGCCAGATGGAACCCGGTCCCGAGTTACCCACAGTCACCGTGCCAGGTCGAGTTTTCACATACTCGATGAATTCTTGAGCAGTTTTCCAAGGTGAATCGACTCTCACTGTGAGGGCGGCTGGTATAACCATTATTCTCATGAGCAGATCGAAATCTTCCGGACCAAAGTCTGCGTAACCCAGCGCCTTAACCATCGAGAGTTCGACGGGCACATAGCCCATGGTGTAGCCGTCGGGTTTGCTCGTTTGAAGTCTCTTCATCGCAATGGCACCAGCAGCACCTGTGATGTTGGTGCAGTTGATGGGAACTTTGAGGATCTCTTGTGCGATGGCTGTGATGGTTCTCGAAACCATGTCCGACGCCCCACCGGGAGCCGCTTGGATGATGAAGGTGATGGGCTTGTCTGGGTAAGCTGCGAGAAGTAGAGTCGCAAGAACCAACGAGAGGACCACGAGCAACCTTCTCATAAGAAAACCTCCTTTGAAGTAAATGCTTCCATCCGAAAACGAAATGGAAGCTTTTGCTTCAAAAATACCACAGGTCAAACCATCTGCCAAATCCGGTGCGACACGGAAAACTGGAAGATTGGGAAGCTTCTCCTGAATAATTGGTCAAAACTCATTTTTTCATTCGATTGCTCTGTCTATCTTCGTCAATCACATCGATACAGAGTTTTCAACCTTGTCACGGCTTCTGCAGTCGGCCCATGAAGAGTATGGTGTTGCTGGTTTCTTCCTGAATGAAGAACATGAATGGTCTATCTGCCCTGAAGATCACTGGCATGACTGGCATCGCCATCTTGATACCCATGATCACCGCCGTCGCCGCTGCCGCTTCAGTGCCTTCCTCGTTGACTTCCACGAAGGCCTGGTGTATCACGTTCTGAATCTTCAACATGTGAGTTCCATCGATCTTTGAAAAGTCGGCCCTGTCAGTGAACGCATCGACCATGCCCATCTTCATGAGAGTCTCTCTCATCGCTATACGTTCCAAGATCTTGAACCTCGGTAAGAACAGTTGGACCCTTCTTTCACTGAGATTCTTCAGCCATCCTTCGATCCTTTCTTTCGTTAGATCCTTTTCCAGCTCAATCAACTTGACACTCACTCTCGGCAGAACGATGACCATGGAAAGACTGCTTCCCGCATACGGAAGCTTTAGAACTTGAACTTGGTCGTCTTCGTAGTATTCGAATTTCTCTGTGAGTTCCATCATGTCCACTTCGACCTTTGTGGTTTCGTTCACGTAAAAGAAGTCCTTCTTCGTCAACTTCTCGTCGAACGGTATTTTCCATCTACCTTTGAAGTAAATCGCGTTGGTGAGGATCAATCTGGTGAGACTGTCGACGTCGTCTCTCGTGAGCATGTTCTTGATCTTCCCTGCAGTCTTTTCTTCAATCCATTCGTTGACCTTTCGAATTGAGTTGTCCAGATCGGATACGAAATCTACCGTGTTCACAGGCGCTCTGTAATACCTGTCGATGTCTCTGAGGAAAGTTTCGAGCAATGGATAGTTCTTTTGCACCCACAGCGCGTTGGCCGTGATCAGTTTGTAAGCTTCTGATGGTTTGTTGAGTGAAGCGATTAATTCTGAAAAGCTTTCGTGGAGTCCTTCATCTTCGAAGTGCAACACCTGCTTCATCTGCAAAGCCGTGTTTCCATCCGCGCCAAGATAAGTCATCGCCAGAGCGGTGCTGATGCTGAACGGTGAGAAAAAGATGTTTCCTTGCCTGCCTGCGAGCACTCTGTAGAGGTCCAATCCGAACAGATTCACAGAATTTGCCGCGTTCGCCGCAAGACACATGCTCATGAACAAAAACACTATCACCATCGAGACTGATCTCTTCACAGCCTTCGCCCCCTCAGGGAACATCCTACACACAGATGATTAGAAATTGATGAGAAATCGAACCATCACGGCGCAATGGGTTTTGGATAGACCACCACGTTGCCTTCGCGCATGAATATGACGGCAAGATAGATCTTGTTCGCCTCGTTCTTCAAGGTTATGAACGGCAGGGCGTACACAGATTTTCGCTGTTGAGCTTGGTCGATGAACAGCAAATTCATCACGTACACCTTGTCGACAACATCTGGCTTCATACCGAGGTCGAAGGAATAGATCGGTGTGGCTGACTTGGAGGTGAATTCATTAAAGTTCAACAGTTCAACATCGTTGCCGAGGGAAGAGAGAGTGCTCCTAAGACTGGCGATGAAATTGCTCTTCTCGGTCAAAACGTTTGTTTCGGAAGTCAAGGTCTTCACATAATCATCAAGCGCTGTGGAAGATGTCAAAGAAGATTCGATCGTCCCAACCAGATCCTCCGCGAGCTTCTGTATCGTTGGCTTTTGTTCTTGCGGAGCTCCACAGCCAAAGAGTAGCAACACGAGCACACAGCAGATCAGATAGATTCTGAAGTATTTTCTCATCGGAACACCTCCCGAATGTTCTTTCATGATGATTGTACACTGGCGAGTTTCGAAATTGAACGTAGGAACAAACCAAGCTACGATAGTAGTCTAAAAAGTGAGGATAGCTTGTGGTAATATAGTTCAAGAGAGAACTGTTCTGGAGGTGAGATGGATGAAGAAGGCGCTCGTTTTGGTCCTGGCATTGGTCACAAGCTTGATCTTCGCACAGGCTTTCTCCGACGTGCCTGTGAACCACTGGGCGTACGAAGCTGTGACGGAGTTATCAAAACTTGGCATTATCTCGGGCATGCCGGATGGAACGTTCCAGGGCAACAACCCCATGACTCGCTACCAAGTCGCGGTGGCGCTGAAGAAGATGTTGGATTATCTCACCAAGCAACTTGCCGCAGGTCCAGCCGATCTGCAGACCGCGCTCAGGAGAATATCCGCACTCGAAGATCTGGTGAGCACCGCAATCAACAGAACTCAGAGGCAAGGGGAGCAATTGGCTGCGACGGATCAAACGCTTCAGACCGTTCTGGCCGAAATTTCCAGTTTGAAATCTACGATCGTTGAGATCTCTCAGGTGAGAAGAGATCTGCCCACCATGATCGCCGCTTCTGAAAACAAGATGATGACGATGTACAACCAGCTTTCTGCCAAGGTGTCCGCAGTCGAAAAGAGCGTTTCAGATCTACAAGCGCAGATCTCCGCCCAAGTCATGTCCCAGTTGAAGGCTTCCATCGATTCAGTGAACGCGAGAGTGAGCGATCTGGATACGAAGTTCAACAATCTTTCTTCGAGATTTGAGGCTCTGTCCAAATCCATCGACGCTACAAAGGCCGATCTGACGGCTCTTTCCAAGAGAGTGGACGGCTTGGAGTCCAACTTGCAAGCGCTTGCGACGTTGCGAAAGAGCTTCAGCGACCTTGAAGGTCGGGTTGCCATGCTTGAAACGAAGCTCGCTTCGGACGTCGACAGTCTGAGGAAAGCACTCGAGACGACCTCCCGCCAGCTCGATGCGAGATTGTCCCTGCTCGAAGGTCAAGTCGCGTCGCTCGTGACGGACGTTGAAAAACTCAAGAAAGATGTTGCCGACGCTACGAGTGCGGCCAAGAAAGTGGGCGTGCTCGAAGGAAACGTTGGAGCGCTCGCAGGTCAGTTGACTTCCTTGAGTCAGAGAGTTTCTCAGACCGAGCAGAACGTTGCCAACTTGTCTAAGAAGATCGATTCAAAACCGTGGATGAGCGACATAGAGGCGGCAACGGTTGAGCAGGCCAAGAAGATCAACGAGGCCTACAACATGGGCTTGATAGGCATCATCGTTGGCGCGGCGGGTGCGGTGATAGGGCTAATCGGCATGTTAGTTGGTAGTAGTGCGAGCCAGTAATGTGAGTTTTGAAAAGAACTCGAAGGACCCCTGAAAAGGGGTCCTTTTTGTTGCCACAGAATTTTGAGATTTTGGTGTATCATTAATAAAAAGATGGATCTTCAACGCTAATCTTTTAAACAGTCTCTCGGAAGGGGGTTTTTAACGTGTTCGTGAAGGACATCATGACCACGAACGTTGTCACCATTTCACCAGAGACAACCTTTCAAGAAGCTATGGAAATCATCAGGACGAAGGGTATCAGAAGACTGCCTGTGGTGAAGAACGATAGAGTCGTCGGTATCGTAGCTGAAAAAGACCTTTTGAAAGCTTCCCCTTCACAGGCGACCACGTTAGATGTGTGGGAACTTACAACCCTGCTTGGCAAGCTCACGGTCAAACAGATCATGAAGAAGGACGTGGTCCATGTGCATCCCAACACACCTATAGAGGAAGCGGCGAAGATCATGACGGACAAAAAGATCGGCTCACTCTTGGTGATGGAGGAAGAAAAACTCGTTGGCATCGTTACCGAAACCGATATATTCAAAGTGTTCATCAACATGTTGGGCGCACGGGAGAAAGGTTTCAGGTACGTTTTCAGGGTTCGGAACGTTCCGGGCATCTTGGCAAGGGTTCTGAACTTAATGAACCAATGCGGTGGAGACGTCATTGCCGTGAGTACGTACGAAAAATCCGAAGAAGAGTACAACGTCGTGATCAAGGTGAAGCCATCTTTGGACAGAGAAAATTTCGAGAAGAAACTCTTGGAAGGTGTTGTGAACGTTTCCATCATCGACGTGAGACAAGATTGAAGGGGGCGAAAGCCCCCTTCAACTCTGTTGCAGCATCAATCATTGTATTGGCTTGAGCGTCACACTCACACTCACGGATTTTCTGTCCACCTTGAGAGTGAGCACTTCTGCGTAGTAACCGCCCTTAAGCACGACGAGCTGATACGTGCCGTATTCGAGATTCAACCTCAGCGGTGTGATACCTTTGAGATATCCGTTTATGTACACGAGCGCGTTGGAAGGCCAACTGTTGATGCTCACCGCGCCAACCTTCACGATCGGCTCGAGCGTGAGATTAACGGTTCTTGTTTCGTTCGGCGCCACTTGAACTTCCACGGAGGCGTCCTCGTAATCTGGCAAACTCGCAACGACTCTGTGCACGACGTTCGCATCCACTTCCACTCTCAATCCTGTAGGACCGGCCGTACCCACATAACTGCCGTCGACGTACACCGAGGCGTTCGTGGGATTCGTGTAGATGAGTAAGAAACCCGTTCTGATGATCGGTGGCAGAGTTATATCGACACGTTTGGTCTCACCCGACGAAACGTTCACAGTCACGGTCGTGTCTTGATAGCCACTCATCGTGGCGATGATCGTGTGAGTGCCAGGATCGACTTGCACGGAAAGTCCTGTGCTCCTCGTGGTTCCTACGTAATTTCCATCCACGTAGATCGAGGCGCCGACTGGATTAGTGAATATGTTGAGCGTAGCTTTTCGCGGTAAGAGTGTGAGCGTTATGGTTCGAGTTTCACCTGGATTGAGCGTCACCGTCGTCGAAGAACTCTGATAGCCCGACAATCTCGCTTCAACGGTGTAAGTGCCCGGCGTCAGTGTCAGAGTCAGTCCAGCCGAAGGCGCAACACCTCTGTATTGTCCGTTCACGTAGATCGAGGCACCCGCTGGGCTCGAATAGACCTTCAAAGTCGCTTGTTCTGGATTCAACACCAGATTGATCGTCTTCGTCTCACCCGGTGCGATACTGAAACTCTGCTGTGCAGCGGTATAACCTGGCATCGTTGCCAAAACGGTGTGCTGACCTGGTTGAACCTCGACTTGGATGGGACTCACACCTATGAAAGAGCCGTCCAAGAATATCTGAGCTCCGGGCGGGGTCGTGGTTATGTTCAGCATCGTCTTTTGTATGAAGTTGGCGGTCACGACCACCGTTCTTCCCGCGGTGACAAAGAAGGTCTCGGTCACAACGTTGTTTTGCCAGTAGAAGGTTGCGAAGTGCTGACCTTCGTCGAGTTCAACCCTTGCGGGAGTTCTACCTATGTACTTTCCATCGACGTAGACGTGTGCGCCACTGGGGTTAGATTCAAGCTGTGCGACGCCAGTTCTTGGAGCCTTCCCAACGTAGAAATAGGTTATGTCGCTCGCCCATTCACCAGACAGATAAGGCAATATCTGTTTCTGCACGTAATCTTCCGCATCTTCGCTGAGTAACGGGAACGTTTGTCTTGTACCGAGGTCTTTGAGTTGCTGGATGATGGGTATGAAGCTCGTGCTGGCTATGATCTGGATGAATTCTTTCCCCTCAGGTGGGGCGACCTTGAAGGAGTACAGGTTGGATATGGGCAGTTTGTAAGTCACGTTCGGTGCGATGTAGTTGTTCGAATCGTACTTGTTGGGGAACAGGAGCGTGATCTTGCCGTCGGTGCGAATGTTGTAAATCAAGACGTAGCAACTCTTGTTGGCTTTGAAGTAGATGTTCAGCGATTCACCGACTTGATACACCGCACCCTCTGGCTTGTTCAACCACACCTTGACTTCGAGTTCGCTTGGTTGTGGAACGATTATTATGTTCTTGAGCTGCATGTCTGCAAGCGCTGTGACTGCGACCAACAACGCCAGTACCACGATCAAAGATCTTTTCATCCGTATCCCCCCTTACGGCTCGATGACGAGCGCGGCCACAATTTCTTCGTTTTCGATCTTGAAAAAGGCGTATCCTTTGAGCTCATTCGCAGGGATATTCTTGGGTACCGAAAGATGGTTCCAATCCTCCTTCAATTCTGCGTTCGTAACTCTGTATACTCCGTTCTCCTCAATGAACTGAACCAACACATAACCTTCATTAGGTATTATTATCGACTTTTCTTTATTGTCTACATCGATCACGAGGTCCCACTCTGAACCGAACAGATCTTTAGGTACCAACTTCAGTCTCAAATTTCCCCAGAGGTTGTTGGTTGGTTTGGCCCCAAGTCTGATCTGGTCTGTCACATCTTCGAGGTAGCTTGAATTTATATAGCTACCGACAATTTTGTTGTTCAGGAATATGTACTTATCGGTTGCCGTAATATTCAGGATACCTCGATTTGAGAACAAATCTGGAATTGGATACCAGAGCATGACAGTGGGCGTGGACGATGATAATGTTCGACTCACCCAATCTGCGAGGTTTTTCAAGAGATCATCTTCATCTCTAACAGTGCCTGCCTCAACTATGTTCATCGGTACACCGTACTTTGGTAGAGCTATTCCAGGAGCGCATGAAACAATGATCAAAGCTACTATGACTCCACTCAGTAACAGGAGAATCTTCCACTTCATCACACCACCCCCAAGTTTTTGAAAAGAGGCGCAGAGCGCCTCTTCAGTACGTGAAACTGAAGACCAACCTTGCGTTCTTCCTAACGGCGAAGATCGCTACGAAGTCTCC
>Ga0071330_1065233_pt1 | contig 39380 bp, 43 predicted proteins | sample GBScel77sediment_FD_63802 | JGI IMG/M metagenome (GOLD analysis project Ga0071330, IMG submission 63802) | Hot spring sediment microbial communities from Great Boiling Spring, Nevada - Cellulolytic enrichment Sediment 77C v2 (version 2) | ecosystem: Environmental > Aquatic > Thermal springs >...
TGTGTATTCCTGATTCATGGGCGAAACTGTAGTCACCAACTATTGCCTTGTTAGGCGGAATAACGTATCCCGTCGCCTTGCCTATAAAGTCAGCTAACTCCTTAAGTTTCTTAACTTTACCCTCAAACTTCCTAATGTTATAATGCATGTACAGGTTCATTATAACCTTCTCTGTTTCAGCATTTCCAGCACGTTCTCCAATTCCAAGGAAAGTTGTACTTGCATAGATTTTATCCCACACTCCAGAGGCAGCTCTTATGGCTGCAATGGTGTTTTCAACAGCGTTTCCAAAGTCATCATGGGCATGAATTTCTATGCTCTTTATTTTTGTCTCCATTTTTGCACGTCTAATCTTCGCTGGAATTCCATTAGGCAAGGGCGCATTCTCATCTGAGAGGCCTATGCCTACCGTGTCGCAGATGCGATAGCATTCAGCACCTGCGTCAGCCATAGCGTTTATAAATTTTTTTTCAAAGTTCCAGTCAGCTCGTGTGCTGTCCTCACCGTGAACGAAGGTTCTAAGCCCATGGGTTTTAGCGGCGTATTCCACAACCTCTACAACTTTCTCCAAAAGTTGGTCTGGTGTTTTGTCCGGCCACTTCGCCTTGAAATGTATATAAGAAACTGGATGTGATATTCCGACCTCTTCGAAACCGCAGTCTATAGCGCTGTCAATGTCCTCCTTAACTGCTCTACACCATCCAGCCACCCTAATATCTAAATCCATGCTGTTAATCATTTTAGCAGCTTTTTTGTCAGGTTTCAAATAGTGGAAAAGCTCCACCCTCTCAACGCCTATCTCGCTTAGAAGCTGGACTATTCTGGCGGCATCTTCTGGATCCACAGCTAAGCCTGGCATTTGAATGCCATCTCTTAGGGTTGTATCATCTATTATCGGGTCTGTTTTCAGCTGCATTTTAAAGTAGAAGTCTTCAAGCATCATTTCCATCATTCTAGGCATTTTACCGCTAAAATGGGTTAGCAGATATTGATAAATGTTTCGCAGTAACACAACTTTTATTCCGTTTCCGCTGTTTCAAACCACTTTCTTTCCAAGTATAAGATTAAGCCTAACAGACCTCTACTAATTATCACTAAAATTAGCACGGAAAACTCTTCAAAAGTTCTGGTTAGCGTTGTCTTTATGATTTCGGCACCAATAAACAATTCTAAGCTTAGTGTTAGATATCCCGAAAGATATCTTGTAACCCCTGAAGGTTTATCCAGATTTTTTATTTTGCTCTGTATAAAACGTATTATTATAACGAGTGCTCCAAAAAGAACGATCCCCCCACCTATTAGGTAAACAATTTGTGTCACAACTGCTAGTAAAGTCAATGTTGTCTTGTCTAGAAAGTTTAGATATTCCTCACTTCTCGACGTTAGGAAAACAGATAAGATAGCCAGAACCACTATTAATGTCATCAATGTTATTGTTAAAATGCTTGAGGTCTCACTGCCCCTATATTTTTTCACATCTGCCATAACATCAACGCTCTTTGGGTAAGTCTGTATACTACTTGACTGGTTATAATATTTTTCTGGACTAATATTGCTTATTTAAAGTATATTTTATTGCGGAAAGCATATGAACCCGTTCTGATTGTTTAAATGTTGAAGTTGGGCTTTTATAAGGGTAATAACAGTTCTTCTCCAAACGTATGGCTATTTGATGTACTAAACGATTCAAAATTTCTTGGCGAGTTTAGTGAAAACCAGATTTTAATTAAGGCTTCAAAAAGCGGCTTATGTGTGGCATGTAAGGGTGCAAGGGCTCTCTGCGGGAAAGCCCGTTGCCCCATTATTGTTAGGGCTAACTTTTTCCTGCGGAGTATGCCCCTAATGCGGAGTGAAGACATTTATGGTGCTTCTCCTCCAAGCGTGTTTATCGGGAGGATGGGCTATCCATACGTTTATGCTGGGCCTTTGGTGCCTCCAGTTGTAGATGACACCAGTGTTTATGATTTGCCAGAATACTGGTTTGGAAAACCTATAGACGAGATTGTCGGCTTTCGCTCTCTTCTGATCCGCGGAAAACATCGTGTTCATGTGCAAAAATTCGAAGAAGCTGGAAAAATAATTGAAAAGACTAGGGAACTCGCCCTGGCTGTTAGGCCCGTTGATGTTGAGCTTCTCCTCAAGAAGAAGCCGAGGGGCTACATCATTCTAGATGATGAGGTTCAACCCTTTGGGCCTTCAGCTCCCTTACGCGATCTTCATATTGGAAATGTCCGCTGGGACCATCAAATAGAGAAGGCATATTATGACGGTGATCTAAAAGCCGCCGAGGCTGTTTTAGAACTATACAACCGCGGCGTTTTAGTGTCAAAAATTCAGCGGGCCTTCAGCGTGGGCGCCTTTGGTCTTGAAAGAAACCGCCGCCTCGTGCCCACCCGGTGGAGCATAACCGCCGTGGACTGCATAATCTCAAAGCATTTGATGGACAAGGTTAAAACTTTACCTGAAATAGGCGAATATAGAGTTTATGAGTCACGCTACTTGGATAACATCTTTGAGGTTTTGATGATCCCTGGAAAGTGGAGCTACGAAGCTATAGAAGCATGGTACCCTGGCACCGTCTGGAATCCTCATGGCAAAAGCGTTTTCATGTACTCCGACTGGGAGGGCTACGAGGGGCGGACAACATATGCTGAAATAGGCGGATGCTACTATGCCGCGCGTTTGGCTGTCTGCGAGCAACTCATGAAAGAACAACGCCAAGCAACGGTTATAGTCCTAAGGGAAGCCCACCCAGGCTATATAATGCCCGTTGGCGTTTGGCAGGTAAGGGAAAATGTTAGAAATGCCATGCGCCAAAAGCCATATACCTTCAAAAATCTAAACGAGGCCTTAAATTTTATTTCTGGTCGATTCCAGATACCAATTCAAAAATGGATAATGAAGAGTGAAATCCTCAAACAAGTCCTATTCCAGAAGAGGATAACAGATTTTATAAGAAAGTAGTAAAGCTAAAATAGCCAGAGGTAGAGTAAAAAATACGCCGCTGTCCAGTAAAGTGCGTATGGAGTGTTTAAGATGCTTGATCCTGTTCTCCTCGCATTGATTCTGGCAGGCTTCATAATTGTGATAGGTTTTTTGGGCAACTATCTTCTGGAGCACACAGGTTTTCCTGACATGATTTTACTCATAGTTTTGGGAATCATCATTGGACCCATATGCGGCTTAGTAAGCGCTTCAACTGTTATGGCATTGGCTCCCTATTTGGCGGCTTTAGCGTTGGTTTTCATATTGTTTGATGGCGGTTTGGCAATGAATATTTATAGGGTTTTCGCCGAAAGTCCAAGGGCTGCGATTCTAGCTGTTTCAGGTTTTGGGTTAAGCGTTTTAGCCGTTACTCTTTTTATGATGTATATGGTTATTCCTGACAAACCTTGGATGTATTCCATGCTTTTTGGAACAATTCTTGGAGGCAGCAGCAGTGTTATCGTGGTGTCATTGGTTTCAAAAATAAAAATACATGAAAAAAGTTCAACGATTCTAACCTTGGAATCAATTATAACGGATATACTCTGCATAGTTTTCTCCATAGTTATCATCGAAATAGTTTTAAAGGGTTATATTGAACCGACCGCCATTGGGCAATCTGTCGCAAGTAGATTTTCAACAGGAATAGTTTTGGGGATAGTTTTTGGTGTTATCTGGCTAAGCATCTTAAGAAGAGTTGTTAAGGTAAGGGCCTCATACTCTTACATGCTTACCTTAGCTGCGGTGCTTTTGGCCTATGCCCTTTCAGAGATGCTTGGCGGAAGCGGTTCTTTATGCTCCCTTGTTTTTGGAATGATATTAGGGAATGAACGTGAAATTTACCGAATGCTGAGAATGGAAACCGCCCCATATACTTTGATCGATGAGGGCATGCGAAGGTTCGAATCCGAAATAGCTTTTCTCCTGAGAACCTTCTTTTTCGTATATATTGGTCTGATGGTTACAATAAGTGCAATAAACTTCATCCTTATAGGCGTGGTTCTTTCGCTTATCCTCCTGCTGATGCGATATATAGCCGTGAGAATAGCAACAATTCGCTGTAGCGAAGTAGCGGAGGATCGACCAATGATGGGTATTCTCTTAACAAGAGGTTTGGCCGCCGCGGTTTTAGCGACGCTTCCTATGCAATATGCCGCAGAAAATCCAACTTTTGGAGAATTAGCGTATCTCTACGTTAACGTTACAGTTTTCGTTATTCTTGCCACGGCTATTATAGCTACCGTTGGAATTCCCGTTCTGACGCATAAGTCAAAGGAACCTAAAAAGCATCAATCATAGAGAACGAAGCAGCTTGAAAATGACACTTTAATGTTAAATCCTTTTTAGTTCAATGAACTTTTTAATCGCATAGTTTACTATTTCTATAGCTTCCTTAGAGTTCTTCCATTCTTTGACTTTAACCCATTTATGGGGTTCCAGCCGTTTGTATGTTTCAAAGAATTCTTGGATTTCCTTAAGCTTGTGGGGGTGGACATCACTGATGTCATTGTAGCCATCAAATCTTGCATCATCGACTGGTACTGACAGTATTTTCGGGTCTATGCCATTCTCATCTTCAACAACTAAAGCTCCTATGGTTCTTACTTTTACTATGCATCCCACCTCAAGTGGCTCATAGCTTAGCGCCATAATGTCTAGTGGGTCATGGTCATCATACCAAGTCTGCGGCACAAAGCCATACTCAACAGGAAAAACCACTGATGACGGGATTATACGGTCCAGGACAAAAGCTCCCCAATCAACATTGTATTCGTATTTGTCCCTTGAACCGCTAATAACCTCCACTACCATATTTAGGATTCTAGGAGGTTTTTCGCCGCATGGGATGTCTTTCCAAAGGTTCATGGCTGATGCCTCAAGCCAAACTACTAAGCTCGCTATTTAATTTTTTGCTTAAATTGCCTTTAGCAATTCTTTTATAATTGTCCCGTGAAATGGCAATAACGTTGTGGTGCAAAATATTTGAGCCGGCGAACGATTTACTGTCCCCATAATTACTTGACATTTATGATATTGTTTCTAATACTCGTTTTGATTCTAGGCTTAATTTTTATTGGGGTTGCGGGACTTGCTTTTAGACAGATAGGCTTCAGTCCGCATGTAACCATGTTAATTTTATTGGCGACCCTGGCCGGAAGCTACGTAAACATACCATTATTCAAGCTTAGGACCATGATGCCAACAATCAAGGAAGAATCTATCTCCTTTTTCGGCTTAGAATTCCGTATTCCACAGCTTGATTATGATGAGTTTACGACGCTTGTTGCCATAAATGTTGGCGGCGCCCTAATCCCAACAATATTGTCGATTTTTCTGCTCTGGAAACTGCCTTCAGTTACGCCCTGCGCATTAGCGGGTACTTTGATCGTCGCTGCGGCGACTCATTTAGTTGCAAAACCTGTAAAGGGTCTTGGCATAGCCACCCCTGCCTTCATCCCACCCTTGGTGGCGGCATTGGCGGCATATCTTCTCCCTTCAAGCTCGCCGTCAATCGTAGCTTATGTGTCAGGCGTGCTTGGCACCTTGATTGGTGCGGACATTCTGAATATGCATAGGCTTCCGGTGCTTGGAGCTAGAATTGCAAGCATAGGGGGAGCGGGAACTTTTGATGGCATATTTTTAAGCGGCATAATTGCAGTTCTACTTGTCTAGGACGCTATTCCTCCTTTAATGGGCGTTTCCTAACTTCGAATGGTGCTTCACCATATTTTGCATAGAGCTCTTTCCTCAAAGCCTCAAGCATCTCAATCTTCCTTCCTGCAAACTCCGCCGCAGTAATAACTCTTACATTTCGTTCCTCAGCCTTTATATAAACTGGTTTTAACCGATTTTTATAATTCAAGTCGCGGAGGAGATGATGGTCCAAAACAAGGGTGTGCAACCCTGTTTCTTCTATTGCCCTAATCAGGTTATTAGTGGAGTTTTCAAGGCTTCTAAAGGAGTAACGGTACCCAAGCATATAAGTCATCGGCCCATCCACGAAAAGTATGCTCGGCTTTTCCTCCAAAATGAATTTTATCTGTTCCTCCAGGGAGGGGCCCTCAACATCTGAAGTGTAAAGAAACTTTTCACCGTTGCTATGGATGCTCACTTCTATGACATATCCTAGGCGGGGATTAGTTCCATGACAGACTGCCTGTGAAAAGTTTATGGTATCTCCGCTTAACTGAAACTCCCTGCCGTCAGCTACTTCCAACTTCCTCGGCAGACTCTTCACGGCTGCAAGAAACGCTGCGGCCCTTTCTTTCTGGCTGAAATTTATGTTTTGGGTTGGGTGTTTTATGAGGGTTATTTTTCCACAGTAGAGCTCAGGGTAGCCTGGATCATGGTGATCGTAATGGTAATGGGTTACAATAAGCACATCAGATTCCCTCGCGTATTGCTTTATGGTTTCCCAAGTTTCATCAAGCCTTCGCCACTCGAGGGGATGAGGCTCCAAGCCGTAACGCAGAGGAGCTAGGGAAACTCCCGGGTCTATTAGGATTTTTTGATTGTCTGTTTCGACAAATGTGGCCATGGAACGTACGCCGAAACTGTCGAAGGCTAATGGAACAACCCGTCTAATCATTGGGAACCCTGCTTAAAGAATGCTTCAAGCTTAATTGTCTCGAACCTTTTCAGAACCTCAGCACACTTCTTTGGATTTAGTGGCTTGAACTCTAGGTTAAGGGTTTCAAGAAGTCTCTGCACGTCTTTAGCTATGCTGGGTGCCGCGAGGATCCCCCTGATTTCGCGGCCTACCCGACTTTTGATGACCTCTAAGTACTTTGCAAGCTGGAGGGCTGCCTCCTTTCCGGCGGTTCTACGTTTAATCTCCACAACCACAAATTTGCCATTCTTGTCCACGCCGTAAACATCCACGAATCCGGGCTCCACCCTCTTTTCGTAACTTATAGGCTTAAATCCCTCTTCTAGAAGGCTTGGCTCAAAAAGAATAGCCTTTTGCATATCCTCTTCACTTGCGTATAAGGCGAATTCGCCAGAGTCTTTTAGACTTAAAGCTGAAATCATATAAATTCTGTTAAAGAAAACGCTCACAGATTCCGGAGGTTTCCGCCTTATGGCGCGGAGCTCCAAAACGCCGTTCTTTAAGCAGGTCTGAAATATGCAACCCGGTGGCTGCCAGTTAACAGGCTCATATCCTATAGGGCGGTGGACAAGGAGGGAGCCATCCTCCTTTACAATTAATATTCGCTCTCCAGTTTCAAGTTTAGACCTTGCTCTCCCAAGGTAGCGCACCCAACAGTTACCGACAATTAGAAGCGTTTTGTGCTTAGAGATTGTTTCCCTAGCAATCTTTTCAGCATCAGCCATATCAGGGTCTACGGAAACTGTTAATGGGTTGGAATTCAATATATCCTCGCCAAATAGTTTTAGAAGCTCTAAACTAGATAAGATTTCTGAAAGGCTATGAATGAGTGGAAACTGAAGCGTACTGCAATGCGAAACTATGATTTAACAGCTCATTTATATGATATGCGCTATGCCGAGGAGCAGGCAGAGAAAATCAGGGCAGCCCTTGAAAAGGTAGATCTTAGAGGGCAAAGCTATGTTTTAGATTTCGGATGTGGAACTGGACTGCTGTTCGAATATATCGCCGAAAGAGTTTGGATGGTTGTTGGTCTGGATTTCTCCAGAAAGGAGTTAAATGAAGCTAAAAAGCGTTCAAGAAGGTTTGGGAATGTGCATTTAGTTTTGGCTGATGCCGATTATGCGCCCCTCAGAAGCGGGGTTTTCACTCATATCTTCGCCATCACTCTCCTCCAAAATATGCCGAATCCCGGTAAAACCTTGAATGAGGCAAAAAGGGTTGCCTTTAAAAATGCCACTATTATCATCACAGGATTAAAGAAAAGGTTCTCTCTGGAAGAGTTTAAAGAGATTTTGTGTGAAAATGGCTTAAGCATAGCGGACATTATGGATAGTGATAACCTTAAGTGTTATATTGCAATCTGCTTTAATCAACATTTCTAGTGGCCTTGAATTATCTTAAACTATATATGAGAGGGAGAAATAAGTCAATACTCTTAAATTAGCCTGTACATTTCAAATGGGGTTAAAGCATGCCCCTAAAAACTTTAAAAAGGGAGACTCCCGAAACCCTAACCTTAGAATGGATTTTGCATGTAAAGAATTATAGGCTCACTCTTGATAGAAGTCTCTGCGTTGGCTGTGAAATCTGCAGTCTCGCATGTCCCAAAGAAGCCATCAAACTTCAAAAGCAACCGAAAACATCTAACGGCAAAGCTCAGCATGCAAAAGTTGACATAAGCCTAGAAAAATGCAACTTCTGCGGAATATGCGACCTGCTCTGTCCCTACGGCGCTATAACTGTAGCTGTGGATGGTCGCCATGTCTTGTCAGTTGTTGAGAAAGAAAGTTTCCCCCAGCTGGTTCGCGATATTAAAGTGGACTCAAGCAAGTGCCCCCCGGAATGTGTAGACTGCGAGAAGGCATGCCCGCTAGGCCTTATCAAAGTGAAGTATTTAACATCCGATGGAAAAGTCTTGGAAGATTTAAGTTCATTGAGTCCATTTCAGAGGGAATGGCTTAAGGTTAATGTTGAAATCAATGAAGACCGTTGCCCCTGCTGCAGAATATGCGAGTTTAAATGCCCTAAGGGTGTTATTCACGTGAGAAAGGTTTTCTATGGAAAAATCGGGATAAATTTGGAAAAGTGTCCCGATGGCTGTAGAGATTGCCTTGACGTGTGTCCTATCACAGGAGCGCTGTATCTGTCTGAGGCTGATAATAAGGTTCACGCGAACGAGCTTTTCTGTGTGTATTGCGGAGCCTGCAAGGTCGTTTGTCCTGTGGATGGAGCCTTAGAACTTAAGAGAACAAAAATACTCCACACACCAGTTCGTTCGGGAGCTTGGAACAAGGCCCTAGAAAGAATAGCCTCACCTCTTGAAATTAGTAAGGAATTGAAGGCTAAAGGATCTCAGAAAGCTGTAGAATCCGTTGAAAGGAGACTTAAGTATAAAGAGGTGATAATTTAATGTCCCAGACGGTAAGCACCCAAACTCAGGGTAGGCCCGAAGATCTTCGAATTGGAGTTTTCATATGCCACTGCGGCCTAAACATAGCAGGTGTAATCGACATAAAAGAGCTTGTAGAATACGCGAAAACACTTCCAGACGTTGTTTATGTTAAGGAGAACCGCTATACATGCTCTGATCCGGGCCAAGAAGAAATTAGGAAAGCCATAAAAGAGCATAAGCTTAACCGTGTTGTGGTGGCTGCATGCTCGCCCAGAATGCATGAAGTTACTTTTCGTCGAACAGTTTCAGACGCTGGACTGAATCCATACCTTTTCGAGATGGCGAACATCCGCGAATTTTCATCATGGTGTCATCCAAGCACCCCAAAAGAGGCTACAGAGAAGGCCAAGGACCTTATAAGGATGGCTGTGGCGAAGGCTAGACTGCTAATGCCACTTCAAACGATAGAAGTGCCTGTGACCAACAAGGCATTGGTCGTAGGCGGCGGCATAGCTGGGATGAACGCTGCATTAGACCTGGCGGAAATGGGCTTTAAAGTCTACCTTCTTGAGAAGGGTGAGAGTATAGGTGGTCACATGGCTCAGCTGGACAAGACTTTCCCAACGTTGGACTGTTCCATATGCATTGAAGGACCAAAAATGGTTGATGTGGGCCGTCACCCAAATATTGAAATAATCTCCTATGCTGATCTGCTGAGTGTTAGCGGTTACATAGGAAACTTTAGGGTGAAGATACGCAAAAATCCGCGTTATGTTATCGAGGATAACTGCACTGGCTGTGGGGAATGCAAGGATGTATGTCCAATAGAGTATCCCAACGAATGGGACATGGGTTTAGGCGTCAGGAAAGCCATCTCAGTGCCCTTTGACCAAGCTGTTCCACTGGTATACAGGATAAACCGAGACTATTGTATCGAATGTTACAAATGTGTGGATGCTTGTGGAGAGAGGCAGGCTATAGATTTTGACCAGAAACCTGAAGAGATTGAACTTGAAGTTGGCGCCATAATCGTTGCTACTGGCTATGATATTTATCTGCCCTATGACAACCAGCTTTATGGCTATGGTAAATATGCAAACGTGCTAACATCACTTGAGTTTGAAAGGCTAATATTGGCTGCCGGACCTACAGGTGGAAAAGTTGTAAGGGCATCTGATGGGCAGAAACCTCACAGCGTAGCCTTCATTCAATGTGTAGGATCAAGGGACGTTAACAAATATCCCTATTGTTCCAATTTCTGTTGCATGTACACTCTCAAGCATGTTGTTCAGCTTAAGGAGAAATACAGGGAGGACATTGAAGTTTACGTTTTCTACATGGACATGAGGACAAACTTCAAGGGATTTGAAGAATTCTACCAGAGGGCAAGGGAGCTTGGAGTAAACTTCATCCGCGGTAGGGTAAGCCGCATTGTGGAGGTCCCAGAAACCAAGAACCTGATAATCCACGCGGAAGACGCTAACCTTGGCATGCCAATAGAAATAGAGGCTGAAATGGTTGTTCTAGCAACAGCAGCAATACCTAAGAAGGGCTCAGAAGAGATTTCCAGAATTCTAAACCTTACAAGGGGCGCTGACGGCTTCTTTATGGAAAGCCATCCTAAGCTTAAACCCTTGGACTCTCCTACGGACGGAATATTCTTGGCTGGCGCTTGCCAAGGGCCAAAGGATATACCCTACAGCGTTTCCCAAGGCTGCGGTGCAGCTGCCCGCGCGGCAACTGTGCTTTCAAAGCAGAAATGGAAAATTGAGCCCATTATTGCCGTTGTTGATCCAAGCAGATGTAGGAATGTAACTGCGAGGTGTGGAATATGTGCTGAGCGTTGCCCCTACGGGGCTATTAAAATTGCTGAAAAGCAACCTGCAAATGTTATAACAGCCATGTGTCACGGCTGTGGAACATGCGCTGCAGAGTGTCCCGCGGACGCCATAACACAGATGCACTTTACAGACGCCCAGATATTGGCTCAGCTGAGAACAGCCCTTGAAAAGGACCCAGAAGACAAGATCCTAGCTTTCCTATGTAACTGGTGCAGCTACGCTGGCGCAGACCTAGCTGGAACAAGCCGCTTCGAGTATCCGCCGACCATACGCCCAATAAGGGTCATGTGCTCCGGAAGGGTTGACAGGGACTTTGTCCTAGAGGCTTTCAGGCTTGGGGCAGGTATGGTTCTAGTTGCTGCATGTCACCTGCCCTATGACTGCCATTATATCAGTGGGAACTGGAAAATGAAGGCTAGGATGGATGCGCTGGCGCCCATGCTGCATAAGCTTGGCCTAAGCCCAGAAAGATTCAGAGTGGAGTATATTTCCGCTGCTGAAGGCGTGAAGTTTGCAGAGTTAATCAAAGAAATGACTGAGCAGATGCGGGCAATTGGCAGAGATCGAATTAAGGCTGAGAATGAGAAGCTTCGTCCTGTGCTTGAGAACATGCTCAAGCGAAAAGAGAAAAGGTAGCAGAAAACTTTTATGAGTGTTAGTTAATTCGTAGGCTATGGCTGAACAAAAGCTGATATACCTACTTTACGAGCTGATGAAGGATTCCAAAAGAAGCGATAGGGAGCTTGCAAAAGCAATAGGCGTTTCCCAGCCAACCATCACCAGAATGAGAAAAAACCTTGAAAATCTTGAGTATATCCGCGAGTACACTGTGATACCAGCCCTTGAAAAAATCGGCTTCGAAATACTTGCCCTAAACTTTCTGTCAGCAAATCTAACCCCTGAATTTAATGACTGGATTTCTAAAAATCCCAAAATAATATTCGCAAGCACTGGCGAAGGGGCAGAGGGCAACACTCTACTTTTGGCTTCAATTCATAAGGATTTTACAGATTTTTCAGAATTCATCAGTGAAATCAGAAAACTTTTCGCTTCAAATGTCCAAAGTCTTAAAAGTTTTCTCTCCTCTCTAAAGGTGGACGTGGTTAAGCCTTTCTCCTTAAGAAATTTAGAGCGAATCCAGCCTAAACCGTCTAAATAAGCGATGTGTAATAGCGCCAGCAGCTAATGTTGCGCCTCCTATTGCAAAAGCGTGAAGCGAGGTAAGGGCTGTAAAAACTAAAAGAATCATACACGTAATTGCCCCAAAAAAAGACACTATTGGTGTATATCTTCTTTTTTCGATTTTTAACTTCAAGGCAGCAACGTTGGTCAATGTATAATAAAAGAGCAAAGCAAAATTGCTAACCGCCACAACGCTTGCTATATCAATCAGAAGGACAAGCAGGATCATAACGACCCCAAAAATTCCAATGGAATAATGCGGCGTGTTATATTTTGAATGAAGTTTCCCAAAGACCTGTGGTAAATCTTCCCTCCTTGCCATGGCATATGCCATTCTTGAAACTCCCAAAATGGTTGTGAGCAATACACTGGCTGTGGCGATAAGTCCTCCAGCGGAGACAATATAGACCGCCAATGGATTTTTAGAAGCACCTATAGCCTCAATGAGGGGTGATCTTGCCTCTGCAAGTTTGTCCGCGCCTATGAGGCCTACTGACACGATACCCACAAGAATATAGACGATGGTGGAAATGGTCAAAGAAATTAATATGGCCCTTGGTACGTTTCTTTTTGCATCTTTAACTTCTTCGGCTATAACAGCGACCCTCGCAAGTCCTCCGTAGGCAAAGAAGATGTAGAAAGCTCCGGAGAGAACTCCCCATTGGAAGGGATTGAAGGGGATTAAATTTGAAAAATCCACGTATATCATCCCATAAATTACAAAAAAGCCGAGTATCCCTAACTTTGCAGCCACTAGAATGTTATTTAAAAAAGCGGATTCGCGAGCTCCCAAAAAGTTAAGAATGGTAAATAAGGCACAGAGGGAAGCTGCAACCCAGTTTGGAGGAAGTAGCGTAAAAAAAGAGCAAAAATAATGGGCAAAGCCCAAAGCCACAGCTGAACCTGCAAAGGTGTTGGATATAACCCACATCCAACCTGTTAAAAATCCTACAAATGGTGAGATAAGCTGATATGCATACTCGTAAATGCTTCCCTCTCGAGGCTGCCATGAGGCTAATTCTGAGAAACTCAGCGCTGTAAAAAGAGAGATCACGGCGGCTATTAGCATAGATACCGCCAATGCTGAGCCAGCATAGCCGGAAGCTATACCCGTGACGACAAATATTCCTGCGCCAACTATGGCGCCAATATTTATGGCCACAGCGTCGCATAGTCCTAAAGTGGGCTTTAACCTGTTTTGCTGCTGATTCTTGCTTGCACCCATTTTGTGAGGACAACCCTTTGAATTTGCCAAATTATACTATGTAATTCCTGTCGGTTCTTTCAAAGTCCTTAACTATTTCCATAATTCTGTTGGATGCGCCATCATGGTTCAGCGGTATCCCCTTTAACAATATCCATGGGCTACCTTTTGCAATGGCGGTAACTATGTGATTCTCTCCAAAGCATTGGCTGGCCACTTGATATACAAGGTTCTTAACCTCCAGCTCGGAAACGTATCCAAGGGCATGGATGTACTCGTGGAGTAGAAGATTGTATATAAACGCATTAATGACGCGCCTAGATTTTGTTGAAGCTTCAACAATTTGGACAAGAGTCTTATTTAATATTATGTTGTTTGTTCCAATGGGATGATATGCTCCTAGTCTTAAAGGTAAGTCCTCAAGAAACAGCATCATTCCGGCTCTGCGCCTTTTCAAAGTATGCCACACCGAATCTTTTACAACCTCCCATATTTCACCATAACTTGAAGCTCTTTCAAGTCTTATACGATATGCTTCAGTATCATTATCCGCCAATTTGGCCCCTTCTAATCAATTGTAAAAGTGTAGGTTAAAACATAAAATTGTTTTGAGCGCATTCAAGAAATTTAAATAAGCTTGGCTTATCCATAAATTTTGGACGATGAAGAGATCGAGGTACGCTGAATTGGTGATTGCTTTTTCCGCTCCTGAGTCCAAAATAGAAGCCTAGCTGGATACTGACGCAAAAAGGATGAAGGAAGCGTTTGCCTATACTTTTTCAGAAGATCCTGTGAAATATGCCCATATGCTTACTACGATTAGCGATAGGAAGGCACCTGCAAGTCCTGAAATGAGATACTTAGCGCTCAAGAATGCTGGCAGCAGTGCTATGAGGGCTGGAACCACATAGTCGGCTGTAAGCTGAGCTATGACTCCTGCTATGAACCCTAGGAGGGCAACAAGTCCAAATATCTTAAGCCTTTCGCCCATTTTACCACCTAGCTTAGACATATTTTTAGGCTTCTTTTTAGTCTAACTTACATATTTTTGTCTATTAGCTCAAAAACAGCAAGCATATGTTTTCGTTAAAAAATTAAAGCCTAAAAGCATTCCACCTGAAGCATATATCTCTATGTATATAGGCAAATATTACCAGCATATTAACAATGTATAAAATTCTGCTTTGGCTTCTAGCCCTACACGGAGGAGTAGGCATTGTCAGAGAGATTTGCTAAACGTTGGGAAGAAAAGGAAATTAATCAACCGTTCACCGAACGCATCAAAGAGGCTGTGAGACCTCCAGGTCCATTGAAGCCAAGGCTTGACATGGCCATCAGGCGTATAGAGCTGCAAATCCAAAAGTTGGATCAGGCAAGTGAAAGATTCAGCCAAAGAGATAAGTCGATATTCGCAAGAATTGTTGATGCCTATACAAAGCATGACATGGCTAGAGCCAATGTTTTTGCCAATGAGCTGGCGGAAATAAGGAAAATGGAAAAGATGATAATGCATGCCCGGCTTGCCCTTGAGCAAATAGTCTTACGGTTACGCACGGTTACAGAACTCGGTGATGTGGTTTCAACTCTAGGTCCAGCCATCAGTGTGCTTAGAGCCGTACAAGTTGGAATGACTAATGTGTTTCCAGAGGCGGAAAGGGAACTCGGGCAAATAAACAATCTATTGAGCGGCATAATCGTAGAGGCTGGACAGAGCACAGGGCTTTCCATAAACTTTGAGGCAGCCAATGAGGATGCCCAGAAAATCCTCAGCGAAGCCGCAGCTGTGGCTGAGCAGAGAATAAAGGATAAGTTTCCGGAACTTCCAGCTGGGATACCATCAGTTCCATTGGGTGAAAAATCCTCAACTGAAACTTCGTAGAAGGTGATGAATATGTGCCAAAGCCCCAACCTTTTTTTAATTCTTGGCAGAGAGGTTAAAGATGAGTATGGCTATGTACTTGGCGAAGTTGCATCCTTCGCCGTGAAACCCAGCGGGATTATAGACTCCATTTATATTAAACACAAGAGTGGAAAATTTACAAAGCACCCTATAGAAAACATTAAATTCGATGGTCAAGAGGTTGTTTTAATATCAAGTCTCAAATTAGAAACAGAAAATTTATGTGATAAAATTCCATTAATTTGGCGGAAGGACCAAGCCCTAAAGGAGCTCGTTGAAAGGAATAAGATATCTCCCGAGGTTTACGAGGACCTGCATGCCAGTTTTGAGGGTGCCTTAAATCAGCTGAAAAGCGAAGCCCAGGCGCTACTTGAAAAAATAAAAATTGAAATTGAAAGGTGTAACAAAGAAATTAGAGAATTGAATTACGCCCTTGTCCATTTAGAAGTCGAACATGAAATAGGCGAAATTCCAGACTCTTACTACAGCAAGACCCTTTCGATGATACAGGAATGCCTAAAGAAGGTTAATGCTGAGAAAGCCGATCTTGAAGCTTTAAGAAGCAACCTTTCAAATATTCTTTTAGGCGAAGCTCCCTGCAAACCGTCTGCTGAAATATCTGATGTAAAGACTGAAGCTCCTAGTCTACCTGAACCTCCAACTATGGTTTACGTGAAGGATGTTGGCAGATAAAACTAATTCTTTGACAACCAGCAGGCGGAGGGAGTGAAGATTAAAAACCCTTTTGCCTCCCCTCCCCCTCTGCAAGAGGTTATTGATGTTTCAATGCGAAAGTTGAAAGTCCAGCAGTACAAGATATCACAAGCCTCTTTCAGATTGAAGGAAAGAGATAAACTGCTTTTCCAAAGTTGTGTAACCGCCTTAAATAATAATAACAAAGAGAGGGCAGCTATCTGCGCCAGCGAACTTGCAGAGGTTAGGAAACTAATAAGCTTTCTCCAACAAGTAGAACTTGCAATTGAAAGGGTTATCCTAAGACTCGAAACGATAAAGGAGTTAAGCTACATAGTCGTCGATTTGAAACCAGCCCTTAAAGTGTTGCAGGATGTTTCAAAACAGCTCTATGCAGTTTTGCCTGAGGTTTCGCTGGAATTAAAAGAAGTTAATAATGTGATAAGCGAGACTATGTACTCAACTAGAATATCCGAGGAAAAAATGGTGATACCTGCAGGCAAAGCAACCTTGGAGGGTGAGCAGATCCTAGAAGAAGTTTCAGCTTTCCTAGAAAAGGAGTTAAACGAAAAACTTCCAGAACCACCTGTTGACATCCCTCCGGCAAGCGTAGCAAAAGTGCAAGCCAAGGAACCAATCAGACAAATGGTGGCTTTAGAAGCTTCATGCTCTCATGTTTCCGGCAAGGAATCCATCAGTGGGGACGAGGGGTGTAACGGGAACTTCTTCTCAGTGAAAAGGTCTGAAATTCAAGAGGTTTCTCTCAAAGTCAGAAAGACATCCCTTGAGGAAGCATTGTTAGAGTATGTACGGCAAAGTGGCGGAGAAATAGACTTAGTGCGATGTTCTCGTGAGTTGGACGCTCCCTGTGATGAAGTTGAAAAAGCCTTGCATAGCTTGGGCTCAAAAGGTAAAATAAGGATAGAAGTGGCGAGAGGTTGAAGCGATGGAAGCTTCCCAAGAACTTGAAAAGGCAGCGACAAATTATGCTTTGGAGGCTATCCGCTTAGATAAGCAAGGCGCGAGAGGCATGGCTATAACGATGTATCAGAAAGCCGTAGAAAGCCTTCTTAAGCTTGTTCAACTATATCCTGAATACAGCCTAAACAAGATTTACATTCAAAGAGCCATAGCCTACCAAGAAAGGATTAAGGTGCTTCAGGGGGCCATAGGCCCAACCGGGCCGCAGGCAGAGGTAAAGGATGCTGAGGATGCAAAGTCGCTTTCTGAAGATAGAAAGGCTAGTTATGAGGAGTTAATTATTAAGGAAAAGCCTAATGTCAAGTGGGATGATGTTGTTGGCCTTGAAACAGCCAAAAGGGCCATAAAAGAGGCAATAGTTTATCCCGTTCAGAGGCCGGATCTATTCCCGTTGGGCTGGCCGAGGGGAATTCTCCTCTTTGGACCTCCGGGCTGCGGTAAAACCCTGTTAGCTGCAGCCGTGGCCACAGAAATAAATGCTGTTTTTATGTCGGTGGATGCTGCTTCAATAATGTCCAAGTGGCTTGGCGAGGCTGAGCAAAATGTTTCCCGTCTCTTCGAATCTGCAAGGAAATATGCCACAGAAGAAAAGAAACCAGCAATAATATTTATTGACGAATTAGATTCGCTTATGGGGAAGCATTCCAACGAAGTAGGCGGGGAGGTTAGGGTTCGAAATCAATTCTTAAAGGAAATGGATGGAATAATAGATAAGGGCAAAAACCTTCATGTATACATAATAGGCGCTACGAACAAACCATGGGATTTAGACTGGCCATTCATTAGACGCTTCCAGAAAAGAATTCTTGTACCCCTGCCAGACTTCCATGCCCGCTTAATGATGTTTAAACATTACATACGCAACATTCCACTGGCTTCAGACGTCGATCTCCATGAATTGGCTAGGCTCTCTGAGGGCTTCTCAGGAAGCGACATTAAGGATGTCTGTCAATCAGCACACTTGAAGGTTGTAGGCGAATTTTTCGAATCCGGTCAGGCGGCTAACAAGCTGGCCAAGCCAAGACCCCTAAGAATGAGTGATTTCAGGCAAATCCTTGAGGAAAGAAAACCAAGCGTCTCCCTCGACATGTTAACGCTTTATAATCGCTGGTTCGAAGCATTTAAAGCTCTTTAATAGGGGCGCCCGGGGATGGAGAAACTGGAGAAAATAATTTTCTATTTCTTAGAAACCCTTCTCCCCCTCCATAAATTCTCTCCAAGTTCCATAATCCACGGCGCCCCTAAGCCCTTGATTTATTAATAGCATTCTCAACAACATCTACTATTAAATTTTCATCTTTTAAAACGTCTATGTATGGAACATTTAAGTTAAGCCCCTCAGGCCGATGGGGTCCTGTGAAGGCAATTATGGGATTAAAAGTTTTTAAGGCTTCTAAGGCTTCTTCAGCGGATTTTAAAGACACAATCTTAGGTATCTTCTCATTTTTTTGAAGAATATTCCTGAATCCTTCTATTAGAACAACATCAATTCCTTTGCATTTTTCTAGTATCTGCTCCAGCGACAATGTGCTTGTATCTATATTTTCAATAATGGCTATCTCGTTTGGGGCAACACTTATCGCCATCTTTGCACCGGACATCTTAAATCTCCAGGTGTCCTTACCAGCAGTATCTATCGTAAAATTCTCTTCTGGAATGTGCTTAATAGCAGCAATTTTATAGCCTCTCTTGCTTAACCCCCTTATTAGGGCCTCAATTACGGTTGTTTTTCCAGATTTTTTGCTTCCCACAACAGCTACAACTTTTACTCCCAAATTTCCACCCTATTTTTCCATCTCTTCTTCAAAAATTCTCTTTAATGTGTTCTTTTCGATCTTAAGATCCTTTGAAAGATTCTTTATCCATCCTATGTAGCTCCTAAAAACGTTCTGCATTATTTCTGCCTTTTCGTCACTCGGTAGCTCCTTTTCTTCAGCGAGGAGTAATGCAAACCATTTACCCATATCGGAGAGCCTGTAAACCTTAACCCATGCAGTGCGTTCCTTACTCTCAACTTTTTCCATTTCCTCCATCAAAACTCCGAGCTTGGTTAAAGTCTTCAGGTTTTCAATTATTGTCTTATTCGAATAGGCAAGATTTCTCATCAGATCCTTCTGATATATCTTATTTGAGATTCCCTGCTTTAGGGAGAATCTTAGAATGTCAATGGACGCTTTTGAGCCGAAAATTGCGCTTAAAATCTTCTCCTTATATGCTGATGGAAGAAATACAACATAGGGATATAATCCATGTTTCATTTTACTACCTTATAGAGACTTTCAAAGGCGTTCATTTTAAAGATTACTTTTTCAACGTTAGCTTTTTTAGATACTCGGCTAAATTATCCCGCGGTGTCTAAGAAGTGCCTATTAATGATTGGATTCCAATGGACGGTGACACCTTACTAACCCGGGAAGGCTTTATTTTAAATGTTTTTGGTTATGAACATCCAATGGAACGTGTTTTTTCCTTTTTAAAGTACATACCGTCAAGGTTTAAAGAGCTTTTTAATATACGTCTCCTTGAGAGGACATGGAAATATGGCGATACTGAGCTTTTCAGGGCTGAGAAACTTTACACGGCAAAAAATTATCAGACTTTTCTTGAGGTTTTTAGGAAAAACTTTCCAGACTATGTTTACTTTTGTCCCTATAGACGTAAAGAAGTCATCAGTACGCCCATATCCAACATTAAGGAAGTTTTTGTTCCAAGAGAACGTCTTCAAGCCATATTAACTGCCGGGGGGAGAGATAAGCTACAGGAAATGACGCTGAACTTTATCCAGCTGATTTCAAGCGAATCCGGAGTTTCAATTGATGATTTCGGAGTTCACGGCTCTATAGCCTTAAACATGCATAACGAGGAGTCTGACATTGATATTGTAGTTTACGGGAGATCTAACTTTAGGAAGGTTGAAGCTGCTGTGGAAAGGCTTGTAAGGGATGGAACATTAAGCTATGTCTTCAATAACCGGTTGGATGCCGCAAGGCGATTTAAGGGAAGATACCAAAACAAGATTTTCATGTACACAGCGGTTCGGAAGCCAGAAGAAGTAACCTCTAGATATGGCGAATATTCATACACGCCAATAGCCCCTGTGCATTTTAGGTGTAAAGTTAAAGATGATAGTGATGCCATTTTCCGGCCTGCTGTTTATAAAATCGAAAATTACACTCCCCTTAACCGTCAGTCAGAACTGCTAAGAAGCATGGTTCCAGAGACCGTTGTTTCCATGATTGGATGTTATCGGAATGTTGCAAGGAAAGGTGACGAAATCAAGGTTGCTGGTATGCTGGAGCAAGTAGAAAAAGTTCAGTCAGGTGACATTTCCTATCAAGTTGTTGTTGGAACAGCTGAAAATGAGGAAGAGTACATTTGGCCTCTTTAGATATCAGGGATCGGGACGGAGTAATAACTAGGGAAGGTCTAATATTCCGAGTTTTTGGCTACACGCATCCCCCAAACGGTTACATTTGCGACGCTGAATATGCTCCCTCAGAGCTGTTCAAGTCTGAAAATCCCAAAGCCTTTAGAAGTGATGGAAAACATGTTTTTTATAAGTTTTACGAGGATGAGGGCTGGAAATTCATTCAGAAGAACTTTCTGCAATACCTTATTTTCCATGAACCTCTAGGAAAGGAAGTTATAGGCGTTAAATTTTCTGACATTGCCGTAATCAGAAAACCTGATGAGACCCTCAGGAGACTTTTAGAGTCGGAATTTAAAGATGGATTGTTAAGAGCTATGCAAGCTGTACTAGAACTTATTATCAAGCACCTTGGGTTGCAATTACATGTTTTCGGAGTTTTTGGCTCCCTTCTCCACGGTTTTTATCATCCAAGCTTCTCAGACATAGACCTTATAGTATATGGCAGAAGCAACCTAGTTCAGGTAAGAAGTCTATTGCAGGAACTTTATAGTGACAAAAGCTCTGGACTTTCGAATGAATTTGAGGACGATGGCCCGGTCAGGGGAAAGGTTTGGCGTTTTAAGAATATTAGCCCTAAAGAATTTGTTTGGCATCAGAAGCGCAAATTAATTTATGGGGTTTTTAATGATACGGCTTCTAAGCGTTTAATAAAAGTTGAATTTGAACCCGTAAAGGCTTGGAATGAAATACACAATGAATATCATGAAATTTTGAGGATAACTTGGCAGGGTTGGGTCAAGGCGTTTATGCGGATAGAAGATGACTCAGAAGGTCCTTTCATGCCATCTATTTATTATGTTAAGCCAGTTGAAATAGTTGATGGTCCCAAAGTCGATGACATAAAACGTGTAGTATCCTATCTCGAAGAGTTTAGAATGCAGGCTTGGAAGGATGAGCTGATTTATGTTGAAGGCAACCTTGAAAAAGTTGAAACCAAAAAAGGAAGCTTTCACCAGATAACCCTAACCTATGGACCACGATATTATGAACAAGTTTTGAAGGTTGCTAATTTAGCATAAATGCGTTAAGTCTTTAGAATAACAAAGTCTGAGGGGGTATTTCCAACAAGCAACCTAAAATATTCGAGATTTTTCCTAAAATCTTTAACATGCTCAATTTTCCCTTGAGCTATCACAGTTTCGCCTTTTTTGGCTTGTTCGCAGAATCTCCCCCTAAAGGAGACTATTTCCGATAATGGTTCCAACATTGGACCCTCAACAATTTTTGCATCCTCAATTTTATACTTGCACGGCGTGAATATGGATTCAGAGTCATCTACTACTTGAGCTTCAATTTTTGCATAGCCGGAGTTCCTGTAGCGTATATCCCCATAATTCTCGTTGACTTCATTCCATTTCTTAACAAAGCGTATAAAGTAGTCCCTCTCCATGAACTTTCCCTGTAAAACCTTTCTGGATTCAACCTTGACAAAGTCCTCGAATTTCATATGTGTGTCCTTCGAACGGAAATTGTAAAGAACTTTCAACTCATCCAAGTTGTAGGCTTTAAAGGGTGTGTTACCCTCTTTTAAGAGCTTCTGTAAAGCATAGTACACTTTCCAACAATTTTCAGAACCGTAAACTATTATGTCAATATCTGAAGTTTCGCTCTGCATTTTAACCAAAAGGGAGCCTGAAACTCCCAACCCATTCCAAGGAACATTTGATTTTTCCCTTAAAATCTTGAGACATTGTAACGCTGCGAACTCTAAACCGTCAAGGTTTCTGCGCTTTCTCAGTGTTTTAAGGAATTGGACTGGACTGTAAACTTTTTTAACTTTTTGCAGAGGAACTTCACAAAGTTTCTCATCAAAAATAGGGTCATAGACCACGTATCCGGGTAGGTTTTTCTCAAGAAAACTAAAACGATCGGATATGCTGTACACTTTTTGATATCTAATTTTTCCGCGTCGTCGGGGCCCTTCCAGATCTGGAATAAAACGGGGGAAAGCCACTATTTTTTCTGGTGGATGAACTAAACCTTTTACATCGAATATCACGTTTTCAACAGATTCTATGAGGTATCCTTCAATTGGCCACATGGGTTTCTGTGCTTTGTGATTGAGATTTTCCTATTGAGTTTTTCGTTGTCAAAGCGCCAAACTACTATTGTGGCGTTGGCTGAGTGGGTAACTTTTCTAATTAAGTTTTGGTTTTTGTGAATATAAATCCGGAGATTTTAAGCTACTATTCCACCCGAGTATTTCGTTTTCCATAAATTTGATGGTAAACTTTTTTGCTGTGCCTTGATTATCTTGCCGAGTTTTCCTTTACTGAACTTGTGTCTTCAGACTTTCCTGCCTTCTTGATAAAACGTCCACTGCAAGTAATTTTAGGTTAGCTCTTTTTAACGCTAGGAGGACCGCTGTTCCTATAATGGCTCCTGCAAGGCAGTTTAAAGAATCCGCTATGGCGTAGTATATTGTCATTGGAGCCCAGTAGGGGTAAAGTTCTGGAACTCCCCAGTTTAGAACCCAGACAGCGATGTTGTTTCCTGTTGCAACATCTCCGCCTATTCGTGCAATCCAAGCAAGGCACCATAGTGCTGCGGGCATTCTTGCAGGGTCTCTGTTTACTATGGCCTTTATAATCCATTCCCTAAGGGGAGGTATAACGATAAAAGCTAAGACAGGCCAGTACTGCCACGTTATGATTGGCATAGCCTCATACCAGGCGAAGGGGTGGGAAAACCAAATTAGCATTTCTATGGCAAAGATTAATGTGGCTTCTTTCCACCTGTTAAACAGAAATAGCCCACTCATCATTGCTGCCATAGTTGGGCTTAGGAAAGTGAGTAATCCTATCGAAGTTGCTGGATTAACATATGGAACAAGCCATCCGAAAATAAAGCCTGAAATTGTTCCCCATAAAGGTCCTAAAATTGGAGCTGTCAAGCTTGAAAATATGATGTTTGAAAAGGTAATTACTGCGGGGGTTCCAGGTACGGGGTAAGCGGGAATCCAAGAGCATGCAAGGACTAGAGCAACCCACATTCCCGTTAAGGCCAAAAATATTACCTTTGTAACGTTTTTTTGGGTCATAGCGTACCTCATCAATGTTTTTTTCTTCAGTCCTATGTAGTTTTTTACACAACATTAATAAGTCTTTCCATAAAAAATAGTGATAGAGGTACAGAATCAAGTGCTCGCCGGAAAGGTTAGGCATATATCAAGTTGCTTAGAGCTAGCTATTCTCTTAGAGGTAAGCGCTGATAAGCCTGGAAACGTGAATTTGGTCGTGGGTTTTGAAGGGACAAATCATGCTCACTTTCTTGCCTCTGCCGTTGCGGTTGCCCCACATCTTGAAAGGGCAGCAAAGCGCGGCATGGCTGTTTCCCGCTGCAAGTTAAGCCCACAACAAATTGGCATAGGCAGTCTTATACGTGATTGCGTTGCTGAGGTTAACGCTTGGCAGAGGGGCGGAAATACTTTACTTGGCACCATAATGCTGCTTTGTCCAATGGCAGCTGCGGCGGGGATGTCTCCAATGAAATCCGATGGTTCCTTCGAGGTTTCAGATGTTAGACGCAACATCAAAATTGTTGCTGAATCTTCAACTCCGGAGGATGCCGTGGCTGTTTATGAAGCGATAAAGATAGCCAAACCCAGCGGCCTTGGAAAGGCCCCTGATTTGGATGTTAATGATCCCAAATCAATTGAAAGGATATTAAAGGAGCGTATAACCCTCTATCAAGTTTTCCAAATAGCCTCTAGTTATGATAAAATTTGCTACGAATGGGTTAACAATTTTCCAGTAACTTTCGATTTTGCATATCCATGTCTCATGGAGCAGCTGGCTGAAGGCAGGGACTTAAACACGGCCATAATTCATACTTTTTTAAAAGTTCTGTCCGAATATCCAGACACGTTTATAGCTAGGAAAGTTGGAATTGAGACGGCAAAGGATGTTTCGGCTATGGCACGCGATATTTTAGAGCATGGTGGACTAGCCTCTCAAATAGGGCGGAATAAGCTGCATGAATTTGACGCTTACCTTAGGAGACGGGGCAACCTTTTGAACCCGGGAACCACAGCCGACATAATCGCAGCAGCCCTAGCCCTCAGTCTCTTAAGCGGTTATAGGCCATGAGCTATGACGACCCTTGCTTGTGAAATCTTACCATCTCGAAGAGATAAATTAATTAGTGTTAAAATCAAGTATGAACTTTCAAATATTGGATTAACATTAATCAAGGGCTGATGTTGATGATGAATGAAACGCCAAAGTTGAAAGTGACCTTGTTAACGGGGCGTACTATAGATCAGGGGGTTGGAAAGGAGCTCGGCAAATTTTCCAAGGAGTATTTGGAAAGCGTTTCGGTGTGCTACATGGACCCTGAGGATATGAAAAAGCTTGGAATTAGGGATAAAACCAATATCCTTGTTACAACGAAGTTCGGCTCCGTAGTGGTTAAGGCTGTAAAATCCTTAAGAGCTCCTCATCCAGGCGTGATATATATTCCCTATGGTCCATGGGTTAATATGTTAGTTGATCCTGAAACCCATAGTATTGGGATGCCATCCCTTAAGGGGATTCAGGCCGAAGTCGAACCGGCACCTGACAGGCAAGTATCAAGCTTAGAAGAGCTTCTTAAACAACAGTTTAGGAAGGAATTGGCATGAGTGTTGTGAAGGCTGTTACATGTCCCGTGTGCGGTTGTCTCTGTGATGATATAGAGCTAACAATAGAAAACGGGCGGATAACCAAGGTTAAAAACGGCTGCGCAATGTCTGAAGCCAAGTTCACTTCGCACTGTTGCGAGCACAGGGTCACCAAGCCCCTAATAAGAAAAGATGGGAAATTCGTTGAGGTTACACTTGGGGAGGCTGTAAGAAAGGCTGCTGAAATTTTGGCAAATGCGAAATACCCTGTGCTTTATGGCTGGAGTTGCACAAGCTGTGAAGCTATAAAAGTAGGCATTGAATTGGCCGAGGAAGTAGGGGGTATTATAGACAATACCTCGGTGGTTTGTCACGGACCATCAGTGCTTAGCGTTCAGCAGGTAGGCATTCCATCCTGCACTCTCGGCCAGGTTAGACACAGGGCAGATCTTATTATATATTGGGGATGCGATCCATGGAGTGCTCACCCAAGACATATTGAACGCTACACGGCCTTCTCAGAGGGAAGGTTCGAGAAAAGCACTTGGCGTGGATATTTAAACAAAATGAAGGCCTTGATGGGTCGGAAAAAGATTGAAAGCGCTTTAAGGCGTTTAACCCCCAAGAAGAGACCCCAGGTTATAGAACATTATAAGAAGGCTCCCTATCCATATATTTCAAAAGAGGGTAGAAAGCTTATAGTGGTTGATGTTAGGCGGACAAAAACCGCTGAAATAGCTGACTACTTCATACAAGTTGAACCTAACAGGGATTATGAGCTCCTTAAAGCCATGAGAGCGCTGGTCCGTGACCATGAACTTGAAGTTGACAAAGTCGCCGGAGTTCCAGTGGAATACTTGGAAGATGTTGTTGACGCCATGGTAAGCTGTGATTTCGGCGCCCTGTTCTTCGGTTTAGGATTAACCATGAGCAGTGGCAAACTAAAAAACGTTGAGGAGGCCATCCGTCTTACCCGTGATCTAAATATGCGAACCAAATTCATCATAATGCCCATGAGGGGGCACTATAATGTTGAAGGAGCAAATGTTGTATCCGCATGGGAGACGGGGTATCCATACGCCGTAGACTTTTCTTTAGGCTATCCAAGATACAACCCTGGAGAAACCACAGTTGTTGATGTTCTTTTGCGAAAGGAATCTGATGCAGCCTTAATTGTGGCCTCAGACCCTGTTTCAAACTTTCCACAGGCTGCCGCTGAGCATCTTACTGCAAATCCATTGATAGTGATAGATTCTCATATGAATATAACAGCCCGAATGGCGGATGTCCTAATACCATCCGCCATTGTCGGAATTGAGGCGGAAGGAACAGCCTATCGTATGGATCATGTGCCCATTCCAATGAAGAAGGTTGTTGATCCCCCAGATGGCATACTACCAGATGAGGAAATTTTGAGACTTATCCTTAAGGAGGTTAAGAAAATAAAGAGTGAAAGGGGGCATTCTGAATAATGGAGCTTTTAATAAAAAATGGCTTCGTATATGATCCGATAAATGGAATAAACGGCGAAAGAATGGATATCGCTGTTAAGGACGGAAAAATCGTTAAGGACGTTGGATCCCGCGCCAAAGTTATTGACGCTTCCGGAATGGTTGTCATGCCTGGAGGCGTTGACATTCACAGCCACATAGCAGGCGGCAAAGTAAATTCTGGGAGAATATTAAGGCCTGAGGATCACTACAAGGACGTTGAGCCTAAAACCGCCACGACCAGGTCAGGTGTGGGCTATTCTATTCCATCAACTTTCACAACGGGTTATCGTTATGCAAGAATGGGCTACACAACCGTCATGGATCCGGCGATGCCACCTCTGGAGGCCAGACATACCCATGAGGAGCTTAGTGACACGCCTATAATCGACAAGGCAAGCTACCCGCTGCTTGGAGACTGGTGGTTCGTCCTAGAATACTTAAGGAACGGAGAAATCGAGGAGTGCGCTAGGCATGTGGCATGGATGATAAAGGCTACAAAGGGCTATGCCATAAAATTAGTAAACCCAGGAGGCCTTGAAGCTTGGGGCTTCGGCCGTAACGTGCATAGCATAGATGACCCTGTTCCAAACTTTGGATTAACTCCCCGCGAGATTATCCGCGGGCTGTGTAAGGTTAACAAACTTCTAAATTTGCCCCACACGATTCATGTACACACTAACAATCTTGGAGTGCCTGGAAATTATCTAACAACCCTCGAAACTTTGAAATGCGTTGAGGATCTGGCCAATGACGGTAAACCAGTTATGCATATAACACACTGCCAATTCTCAGCCTTTAAGGGAGAAGACTGGCGAACATTTGAGTCTGGAGCCGAAGAAATAGCCAACTACATGAATGCCCACTCTCATGTCACCATGGATATGGGCCAGATAATTTTCACAGATACTACGACTATGACGGCGGATGGGCCATTCCAGTATACGCTTTATACGCTCAGCGGAAATAAATGGATTAACCATGATGTGGAGACAGAAACCTCAGCTGGAATAGTGCCGTTCCATTATAGACCGAAAAGCGCGGTCCACGCGACCCAATGGTCTATAGGTTTGGAGCTGGCTCTTCTAATAAAGGATCCATGGAAGATGGTTTTGTCCACAGATCATCCCAACGCAGGCCCCTTCATAGCATATCCCATGATTATGGCATGGCTTATGAGCCGAAAAGCAAGAGAGGAAACTTTCAAGAAACTACATAAGAGGGCGCAGAAAAAAAGTCTTCTGCCGTCTATAGACCGGGAAATGAGCCTTTATGAGATAGCAATTATGACCCGTGCAGGCCAAGCTAGAGCTTTGGGTCTAAAGAATAAGGGGCACCTTGGCATAGGAGCCGACGCGGATATAGCCATATACAACATTAACCCGGAGAAGCTGGATCCGTCAAGGGATTATGAAGCGATAATATATGCCTTTAGAAACGCTGCGTATACCATCAAAAGCGGCGATTTGGTGGTTAAGAATGGCAAGGTTCTGAAACATGTACCAGGCGCCACCTTGTGGGTTAATGTTCAATTATGCAAGCCCTGTGAAATTGAGGTTGACGCTGACATGAAGAGGAAGTTTAAGGAATACTGGACAGTAGAGTATGAAAATTATCCCGTCTCTGAAGGTTATTTGGCTATTTCAAGCCCTATAAACGTGGAGGCTGATGTATGATAGTCCTATATCCTATAAAGGAATTCAGATTTCCAGTGGTGGCTGAATGCATAAACCCTGACTTTTTTCATAATAAAACAGCAGCGGAGATAGTGCAACTGAAGCTCTGGGAGGGAAATGCTGAGAAAAACCTCGGAGAACTCTTCAGAGTGGAAGAAGTGCAGTTACCTGAAGCCATGGAGGAGCCCGCTATAATGATAAATGGAAATGTTAGCAAGGTGAGGTGGATTGGTGCAAGAATGAATAGGGGTCAGGTAATAATAAAAGGCGATGTGGGAACGCATCTGGGCGAGGAGATGGAGGGTGGAAAAATAATAGTTCATGGAAATGTGGGCGGATGGGCGGGCTCTATGATGAAGAATGGAATCATCGAAATTCATGGAAATGCTGGCGATTATGTTGGTGCACCATATCGTGGAAGCACTCATGGCATGAGAGGCGGAAAAATTATAGTTCATGGAAATGTTGGGGTGGATGCCGGAGCCTATATGATGAAGGGTCTGATAAAAATTTATGGAAACGCGGGACAATTCTTAGGCCATGGAATGCATGATGGCCTAATATATGTCCAAGGTAACTGCAACGGAAGGGCTGGATCCTGCATGACCGGCGGCACCGTAATTGTTGGCGGCTTCATGGAATCTGTTCTGCCAACCTTCACCTTCGAGGGGATTAGGAAAAAGGTTAAAATAGAGGAAGGCGAAGTGGTTGAGGAGCCATTCTACTTATTCCTTGGAGACTTGGCGGAGGATGGGAGAGGGAAACTATACATTTCTAAGGCTAAGAATCCACAGCTAAGTAATTATGAAAAGTTTCTCTAGAAATGTGAAGGAAAATGTTGAACAACAGCTTAAGTGTAAACTTGCTGGCCTGGCGACTTTTGGAAAATTTATGTCGAAAACCTGACCTTTATGGGATAAAGATCAAAAGGGCTGAATGCGGAGCCACAATTGTCGATGCAGGAATACAGGCTAAAGGGGGCTTTGAAGCAGGTAGAATAATAACCGAATTGTGCCTTGGCGGATGCGGAAAGGCCAAAATAACTGCAAAACAATACGGCGAGCTTGTTCTCCCCTCCATTTTCATATATACGGACCATCCTGCTATCGCCACCTTAGGCTCCCAATTCGCAGGCTGGAATATAAGGGGCGAAGACTATTCAGCTATAGGATCAGGACCGGCTAGAGCTCTGGCCTTAAAACCCAAGGAAATATACGAGGAGATAAAATATAAAGATCAATCTGATAGGGCGATTGTTATCCTGGAAACAGACAAGTACCCGCCGGAAAAGGTTATACAACGCATAGCAGAGGACTGCCACGTTTCATGCGAGAAGTTAGCTGTGATTTTAACACCAACAGCTAGTGTAGCGGGCTCAACGCAGGTTTCAGGAAGGATAGTTGAAACTGGTCTTCATAAACTGTCAAAGCTTGGACTAAGTCCACAGCGTGTTCTATATGCATGGGGATATGCGCCCATAGCGCCTGTGCATCCAAAGTTCGTTAAAGCCATGGCAAGAACAAACGATGCAATCCTTTATGGAGGCATCAGTTACTATGCTGTTGATTATGAGAGTGAAAATGAGTTAGAGGAAATTGTTAAGAAAGCTCCATCAAAAGCCTCAAGAGATTACGGACGTTCATTCCTTGAAATCTTCAAGAGTGCCAACTACGACTTCTATAAGATAGACCCAAACATTTTCGCTCCAGCTGTTGTGGTAGTTAATAACTTAAAAACTGGCAGAACCTTTCACTGTGGAGAAATAAACCCTAGGATATTGACGGAATCCTTCGATCTGAAAAGCGTTTAGTCTACTTCTATTTTGTGGTTAAAAGAAACTTTGCAACGAATTCTTTGAATCCATTATTTCCTACGAGAGCACCCATTAGAAAGCTCATCACAACAATCTCAACCCAAGCCTTTGAGACGACTATTGGAACCATGAAACCCATCGGAAAACCGTAGAAAAAGGGCACCAAGTATAGGAAATACATTATCGTGAAAATGCATTCAGGAATATAAGATGCTAAAACCGTAAGTACCGTTAACATGGAGATTCGTTTTCGCTCATTTATACGGAGTTTCTTATATAATAAACCCGCCGTTAATCCTGTTAACGCTTTCCCAAGGGGCACTCCAAACAATGATAGTAGTCCAAGGGAACCCATCACATAGCCAAAATGGAATCCTGCATAAATTCCTCCGAGCAGCCCGACAGCAATTCCAGCGGAGGGGCCGCCGAAAATGGATGCTATGAATGTTGATATATGTGAAAAGTCCAGTGCCGCTCCTCCTTGACCTACGGCGTTGAATATGGGTGCCATGTTGAGTGACAGTGCCGATAATAGAAGCCCAAGGGCGCTCATGAGGCTTATGAAAGCTATTTTTCTGGAATTCATGATTTTACACCAGTATGGTTTTAAAGAGTGTTACTATTTAAGAGTAGCTACTCAAAAATGAGTTTAAAAAATATTAACCATGATAATATAATAATATAGTGAAGTGGGACTCAGTTTTGCAGCTTCAACAACTGGTTAAAGAAGCCTTAGAGGCTGAAAAGGAAAGCTTTGAAGCGATATTGAAGGAAGCTGCTAGAGTTATTTGCTGCGAAGAAGGTAAAATGGAAAATTTTGAAATTTATGGGCGACTTGTTAAAGTTTCTCCTATGTGCGATGCTTTGATAATTGGAGATCTACACGGCGACCTTGATAGCTTAGTTGAAATTTTAAACAAAAGCACTTTCATTCAAAAACTTCATCAACATCCCACTTCCATTGCTATATTCCTTGGAGATTATGGCGATAGAGGCTTCTTTTCCGCTGAAGTTTATTATACTGTTTTAAAGCTGAAGTTGCTTTTCCCAAGGCAGATTATCCTGCTAAGGGGTAATCATGAAGGACCTAAAGATCTTTCAGCTTATCCACATGATCTACCTTCTCAGTTCAGAAGTAGGTTTGGAGAGGATTGGAGAAAGGTGTATGAAAAAGTCAGGAAACTTTTTGAATGCCTATATAATGCAGCGATAGTTGAGGAGCGTTTCTTAATTCTCCATGGAGGCTTATCCCCGAAAATTAGGACCTTAGATGATTTAGCCTACGCCCATTCTATGCATCCTAAAAATGAGCTCTTGGAGGATTTATTATGGAGTGATCCCGATGAGAATGTCAAAGAGGTTTGTGCTTCTCCAAGGGGTGCCGGAAAACTTTTCGGCCAGAAAGTGACCGAGGAGGTGCTTGACCGCATTAATGTTAAGATACTTATCAGGGGTCATGAGCCATGCAGTGAGGGTTTTAAAATTAACCACAATGGCCGGATTTTAACGCTATTCTCCAGAAAGGGCCCACCGTACTTTAATGATTATGGTGCATATTTAACTATGGATCTTTCCAGAAAATTTCAGAAGGCCGAACAACTGATACCATATATTCACAAATTCTAGTATTCAGGCTGGAAACTTTAAGAAAAGCTTAAACAGCATTTACGCAGCTGAGATGATGGTGGAGGCCTTGAGAATCGGAATTTTAACAAAGGATGTTAACGCCTATGGTTCAGTGACATTGCTCAACGCGTTAAGGAAGAGAGGGATCCCTGGAACTTGTATGTCTTTCCCCCAGTTTGTGGCGCGGATAGGCTATAAACCCTACTTAAGCGTAGGCCGTCGAGATCTCTTAAAGGATTTAAGCGCTCTGATTGTACGCCCCATTGGGCGGGGCTCCCTTGAGGAGATTGTTTTTAGAATGGATATGCTGCATAGGCTTCAGAGGATGGGTCTTTACATTATTAATCCGTCGGAAGCCATTGAACGTTGCGTCGACAAATATGCTATTTTAGCAATATTGGAAGAGAATGGTATACCAGTACCTCGCACAGTTGTAACAGAGAGTCAGGATGAAGCCTTAAAGGCCTTCCGTGACCTGGGAGGGGATGTCATCGTGAAACCAATCTTCGGATCCCGTGGGGTAGGCTCGACACGAATATCCGATCCCGAGATAGCCCAAACAGTTTTCAGTACAATCACTTTCTATCATGGTGTAATTTACATTCAGGAATATGTGCCTCACGGATTTTCGGACATCAGAGCCTTTGTCATAGGAGACAATGTGGCGGCAGCGATGAGGCGGGTTGCTAAAAGCTGGAAAACCAATTACAGCCAAGGAGCCCGTCCAGAACCAATAAAACTTGACAGTGAAATGGAGGAGCTAGCCGTGAAATCAGCCAAGCTTGTTAAATGCAAGGTTGCAGGTGTGGACATTCTGGAGGCTCCTAATGGGCCTTTGGTTGTAGAGGTTAACAGTCAGCCAGGATGGCGAGGATTGCAGTCTGTAACAAGCATAGACATTGCAGAAGCCATAGTGGACTTTGTGCTTTCGGAACTTAAAACCTAGAGGTGGTGTCAATTTTAACAAAAGTTGAAATAGTTAGAATTGACATTGGCTCTGGAACCATACAGAAAGTGGAGGATTACGTTGCTGAAGAGACACCTATCCCAATATTTATAGGCGGGAAGCATTACGCCACTCTAATATGCACACCAAGAGACCTGAAGGAATTGGTTTTGGGGCATCTGCTCTCAGAAGGCTTGGTTAAGACTGTTAAGGAAATTCGGGAAATAACAATAAAGGAAGGGGGCATATGCAACGTCGATTTACAGCCCACAGTAAATGTCGAAAGCCGCCTAAAACTTGCAAGCCGTGCCTACCGCATAATTCCTTCGGCATGTGGAGGACCATATAATCCTCAATTTCTAAGGAGAATTAAGCCTATCCAGTCGGCAGTTAAGGTTAAAGCTGAAACTGTTCAAAATTGTGTTAGAAATTTAAATAACATAGCTGAAACCTTCAGAAAAACTGGGGGAGTACATGTCGCCGCTATTTATAATGCTGATGGTGTCCCTATAGCTTTTGCCGAAGATGTTGGGCGCCACAACGCTGTGGACAAAGCCTTAGGGAAAGCCGCCCTGACCAAGGCATCTTTTAAAGATTGTTTTTTGGCCTTAAGCGGTAGGTTAACAGGCGACATAGTTCTCAAAGCTGTGAGGGTCGGCACACCTATAGTTGCTTCCATGGCTGCAGCTTTGGGTTCAGGTATAGAAATTGCTAAAAAGGCAAATTTAACGCTTATAGGCTTTGTCCGTGGGAGACGTATGAACGTTTATAACGCGCCTGAAAGAATCCTTTCGTAAGGATCTTCAGCTTTTTCTGGAAAGCGCCTTTTCCTTCCGTCTTTCACGATAATACGCCTCTTTTCCTCTTTGAAAGCGCCTATGGAAAAAGCTTCTAAACCATGGATCTTTAATCCCTTCTCAACCTCGCCCAGGACTTCTGGGTCTACAGCCACCAATATTGTGCCCGTTGAAGACATGGAGAGGAGTTGCACGTCAGACAGGCCAAACGTCTCCTTAAGTCTCTCCATTTCAGCGCATATTGGAATTTTTTCAAATTCTACCTGAAAACCAAGCGATGATGCTTGAGCCATCATTTAATGAGGCCACAAGCCCACCTTCTGTAAGGTCATGCATGGCGTGAACTCCTTTAATCTGCGCAAGTGCAAGCGCTTCCCGCACACAGCTTTGCGTCCTAAAAAGCCTCGTTAATGCGCGGGCTCGCCGGGATCCGAAGAGTTTTTCGGCTAGGCCCCTATTCATGATGGATAAGTTAATAGCGACTTCCAAACCCAAGGGCTTAGTGCAGATGATGATGTCCCCTGGTTTTGCGCCACCAGGTGTTATAAGCTTATCCCTCTCCACCTGACCATAGGCCGTGCAAACCCCAACCAGCGTTAATAAACCCTCATAGATGCCGGTGTGGCCTGTGACGATGGCCATGTTTAGGTCTTCCGCGGCTTTGCATGCTTGGCGCATGATTGCTTGGAAGATTGAAGGCTTTGTAGCTGGTGGTCCTAGAAGGTTCAATGTGCAGAACTGGGGTTTGGCCCCGAAAAGTGCAACATCTGAAGCTGCATAATGGATTAGAAGCCAGCCAAACCACTCTGTTGGAACGTTTATACATGGATCAGTAGAGACAACAAGTCACATGTCGCCTAGAAGGTGTACTCCGGAGTCGTATCCAGCCGTAGGTGGGATGACAACACGATTATCTGCTTTAATACATCTTAACAGTTTTTGCAGATCTTTTAGGCCCAGTTTTCCCATAACTATTTTTCCTGTATCAATTCTATGCCCCTGCCAGTTATGCGGAAGGGAATCCAATCTAGGGGATGCTCGCACCCCTCCATCTTCAATATGCGAAGTTCTCGACGGCCCTTTTCCTCATTAAACCTGAAAAGGAAAATATTATGGGCTTTGTTAAGGTCCAAGTCTGTCGCCCTTTGGGTTGCTATATCCTTCTGAGTTGCAGCTGTCATGATGTCGATGTTAACTATGTTGTCGTAGTGACACCAATTAATGGTCCAATCCTCGACGGACTCCATGTACTTTAAATCATATAGTGCGAAAAGCTGCTCGCTGAAGTCGCCAGCCGCAAACCTCGTAACCCCCTTTTCTGAAAGCAGCCTGTCGATACGCTTCATTTCCTCAAAATCTTCCAAGCTGAAGTAGATAACTCTGGGGCCTTTAGGATAGGGCTCAAAGTGGGGAAAGGCTTGGATAGCAATAAATTTGCCCCTTTCAATATAGGGTTCAATATCCCAGCCGAAGGACTTGAAATAGGCAATAAGCCGTGGGAAAGGATTGTCCATGACATCATAAGCTACAGTCTCGCCTTCGCATAATCCCTGCCAAAGAAACTGCATGGCGAAGACTGTCTTGCCGGTTCCGGGTGGACCGTAGAGAATGTTCCGTGAGCCAGACTCTATTCCGCCACCTGTAATCTCATCGAAGCCCTTAATCCCAGTTTTTAACTTAACCATCGCCATTCCTCGTTATAGAAAAGCCTTCAACAGTTTGCTTTCATGTAGTAGGAATATTATGTAAACACTTATGGCGAGCTCTGGCAGTATGTAGCTTCCATTGTAAATGGCTGAATAAACCGCTGGATGCATTCCCTCTGGAGCGTAGCTGGCAAAGAAAATGATGCCTGAAACAAAGTGAGCTATGAAGCGGCCCCAAATGCCCACGTTAACGCCTAAAAAGGGGCGGTTGCGGAAAAACCCAGCCAACCCAAGCGCGCCGAAAGCTATAGGATAGTCCAGAAGCACTTGAAGGGGATGAAATATATAGGGTTCAACAGCCAGTTGCACAAGCCCATAAACGGCAGCTGCAAACAATCCAATTTTTGGGCCCCTCCGTAGAGCCAGCCATAGAATCGGCACCATGGAGCCTGCAGTTATAGATCCACCCTGTGGTAGACTGAACACTTTTATATAGCTTAAGGCTGTTGCAATCGCCACGAAAGTAACAACTTCTGCTATTATCTTGGTTTGAGAGCTAATTTTAGGCTCTAAACTTTTTTCATTCAAGGTTTTCCCTCCGCCGGCATTACCCGGATCAGGTTCTAGGGGTCGACGGCGCTCAGCCGTCCTCTCAGCCGGGTCACCGCCCAGCTCCCCCAAACCTTTAGGTAGAGTAATTGTTATGTACTTGTATATTTATTTTTCCTTGATAACTTTAGTGAAATTTTCGCCAATTTCAAAGATGAGAACTTGTCTTTTGGGGCTTGTGAGAAATTAAAAAGTATTAAATTATAAAAAGAAAAGTGGTGTATAGTTGACTAGGATGGAAAGAAGTTTATGGATATTAGAAAAGTAGTTAAAGATGCTTGGTCAAAAACGATAGAAGATTTCGAAGAAGCCAAAAGGATAGGAGAGGCATGGTTATGGACTGAGGATACCCTTCGACTTTACTTTTTCCATCACTTTTGTAAGCAAGATATAAAAATTGTTAGAATCCTAGCTGAGACATCTTTCCATTTAGGTAACGAAGATTATAAGCCTGATCTTGTGATCGATATTTTTGCAAATGACGCTATTAAGACGGTTGTTTTTGAATTCAAATATTTCTCAGATACGATGAAATGGAAGTCGGACTGGGAAAAACTTCAGAGATATGGGATCATAGGTTGGAATTATGGCTTCTTTCTTGCCATCGGCCGCCCATCACAATGCGATGAGATTCCAAAAGGGACGCAAAGACTGGAATTTCTAGGACACACTTACGAGACAATGGCTCTGACTCACTCCTCCTCAAGTTTGAAAACTGCACCTGATTTTAGGATTGCTGAAGGTTTGCTCAAGAAATCGCTAATAGATATTCCATACATTGTATCTGAACTCTTGGGAGCCGTAGCTTTCTTGGAAAATATTCTGATCTATTTTGATATGACAGTAAAGCAGGACAGATGTGTGGTCTGGGCTAGTCTAGACAAAGAGTTATGGGATGAGCCTAAACTTAGAGAGATGGGCTATGATAAATGGATTTCCTTTGACGATGAAGGTCGCATTCAACCTGCTGAGACTTTTACTGGTAACGTACTGATCTGCGAAGTCGAGGCAAACACATACAACCACAACATAAAGAAAGTTAAGGATAGTTTAGATCAATTTTTAGGAAAAGTTAAAACTCTCCTCTCAAAGCAAGTATAACCAAGTTTTCCTCTAAGTCTCTCTTCACTAAAATCTATTTTTGTAAGATTTCGTCAAGCTCGTCCAAAATCCTCGCTATTTCTTTACCTTTCGCCGTTAAGCGATATTCAACTTTAGGAGGGCGACCTTCAATCACTTTTCTACTCACTATACCTTTATTTTCTAATTCTTTGAGCAAATTGGCGAAAGTCTGCCTGCTAACAACAAAATTCTGTTTATAAATTTCATAATAGCCTGCCTTCCCTACTTTATCAAGGTAAAATATGACTTCCATCACACCTTTCTTGAATAAGAACCGACTTTTATTTCGCAATTACACCACAAAATTTAGAAGAGTGGGAGTTTTGAAAAGGAGAATACACTATAATAAGTACATTGTACGATAAAAATTAAATAATGACTTTAATACATTTAACTTCATGCCAAAATCGAAAGAATTGTTGAAGGAGATTTACGCACTCATAGTTAAGAGTTTGGAAAAAACAACGCCTTCTATTCGAAAAGACATTGATTATTACAGAAGTCCAAATGCAGATTATCATGGATGGACTGATGACGATTTTCTGGAATCAATGGCTGAGGTAATATATGCAGCTGTTCCACCTTATGATTGGGATAAGTTAGAGCTGAAGTGGGATGCAATTAAGGAAGCATTTTTAAACTTCAACGTTAGTAAGGTTGCCAATTTTACTAAAAAAGATGTTGAAAGGATTATGAAAATGCCAGACATAGTCCACAATAGGCGTAATATTGAATGGATAATTCAGAATGCTAAAAAAATGCAGGAGATTATTCAAGAGTATGGTTCTTTCAAGAACCTGTTTTTTAGTAGGTATTCAAGTTCTTTTTCAACTGTTTCTGGTTTAAGGTTAAGCTCTTGTGCTATTTCTTTCACGCCTTTACCCTGTTCAACGAGTGCAATTATCTCTTTATTCCTCTTGCTTATCGCTGGTTTTTCTTCTGCTTCTTTAACCTCAACTTTCTCTTTTATCTTTGATAGTAGATTAGTCTTCTCAGCAATCTTCATTTCCATTTCCAATAGTTGAAGATGTTTTACGTCCTCAATGAGTTTGGTTATAGCTTCAATGTATTTTGTTGAGAGTGCAGATTTGTCTGGTTGAATAGGCTCATATTTCCTGCATTTGTAAGTCAAGCAGTCTTCACAAGTCATTGAGTAAAGTTTTCCGCATGTAAGACAGCACTGCTCTCTCATTTTAACCTCTACCTTTTCCATCTTATCACCTCCTTTATAGCTTACACTAGGCTTAGGGTGTTTTTCAGAAAAATGGGAGGTTCTTAGGAGGTTAGGAACGTCTTAACCCATGTTTCGAGGAGCTTTTCGATATATAGTTCGGCTAAATCGTCTCTACCCAGCTCAATTAGTTTAGTTATTGTTTCAGTCCTTGCCTTAATCACTTGTTCCTCTTCCTCGCTTAATTTCCCCTTACTCAATCCTTCCAATTTTCGATATAGTTCTGCCATTCTCCGCCTTTTCTCTATCTCAGCCTTATACTCCTCTAAATCCAATGGCATGCCACAGAGGTCGCAGTTTGTGTTAGTGTAGGGGTTAAGTGTGTTACAGTGTGGGCAGGTTTTTGGAAGTATCCTCTTTTCCTATGCCTCTTCAACCTGAAAGCCCATACGTTCAAGGTAGGCTTTAGCTTCAAGTTCAGCTCCGCTGTGAATATACCTCCTCGCCATTGCAGTATTAGTCCACCCTGCACGCCACATTAGAAGTTGTTCGTTGTAGTTTTTGTTATTGGCGAAGTAGGATAATCCACTATGCCTCAGCCAGTGAGGATTAACTCTCTTCTTTATTCCCAACCTTTTAGCCGCATTCCTCAACAATATTAAAACATTAACATCTGAAACTGGGTAGTTATGGTTGTAGGGTGAAAGGAATAGGTAGGCTTGACTATCTCCTTTGCAAGGATGGTTATCAACCCACCTTTTGAGGTCGGATGCGAACATTATGAGGGTTACTGGCTGTTTCTTCACTCCTCCCTTGCTCCTTTTGAAGTGTAATGTGGCAATCAGTTTCCTCTTTCCCTCCTTATCCACCACTGAACTAAAAACCACATCACCCAAACGAAGGCTTAGGAGTTCGCTTATCCTTGCACAGCTTTCAAAAAGCGTTAAGATGAGGACTTTGTTCATCTCCCTCTTTTTCCCAGCCTCATTTGCTAATGCAACAACTTCATCTACGTTTAGTGTTTCTGAAGGTGTCACTTGCTCCAACCTAATCCTGTAGAATTTAAGGTGCTTTATGACCTCCTCTTTCCCAAGGAATTTGTAGAAGTTTCTTAAAATTAGGATTAGGAGGTTTTTACTGCTTTCACTATCATATTTCGACAGGAAAAGGTCAATATCCAGCCTATCCGCATCCTCAAACCTCTTAATCCCACGTTCAAGTAGGAATTCGCCGTACAATTTGAGCCTTTCAACGTAATTTTCCTTAGTGTTTTCACTGCAACCATGTAAGGACAGGTAGTATTGCAAAATCTTTTGCCTCATTTCCTCTGTTAGGTTGCCCTTTTTACACCGTTCTATAGCCTCAGATTTAGGGACTGAGCTGACTACAGTTTGCATTCCGAAAATCCCCCTCTTTTTAGGCTTATTTTAATAATTATTCAATTAACTGTCCTATATAACCTTTATGCCCATTTTTCATGGTCAAAAAGGTAAAAATAAGGCGGAAATGGGGAAAAGGCGTATAAAAAGGGCAAAATTGGAAAAGGAATTTTTTCCTGGTTATTTAGAATTTTAACACTAAGGTTATATAACTCATTATTTATCTTTCCTAAAGTTAAAGTTTGTAGGCTGTTGCAGTATGAAGCCTTTACCTAAAGAATTCG
>Ga0071330_1061816_pt1 | contig 39158 bp, 36 predicted proteins | sample GBScel77sediment_FD_63802 | JGI IMG/M metagenome (GOLD analysis project Ga0071330, IMG submission 63802) | Hot spring sediment microbial communities from Great Boiling Spring, Nevada - Cellulolytic enrichment Sediment 77C v2 (version 2) | ecosystem: Environmental > Aquatic > Thermal springs >...
TCAGATTGGCGGGAGATGCTTGACCGTGTTGATTTGGACGCAGTCATTATCCTCTCGCCCCATTCCTTTCACTGCGAGCAGATTGTGACCGCCCTTGAACGGGGGCTGCATGTTTTGACGGAGAAGCCGATGGTTGTGAAAGTCAGCGAGGCGAAAAAGGTCATTGAGACGATGCGTAAGACCGGCAAAGTCGTGGTGGTGAGTTACCAAAGGAGGTTCATGCCCCAGTTTCGTTTCATTCGGGAGCAAATTGTAAAGGGCAATTTGGGCGAACTCAACTTCATTGAGGCATTCGTCGGGCAAGGTTGGCAGCGGGGAACTGCCAGCACTTGGAGGCAAGACCCGAAATTGAGCGGCGGAGGATTTTTGATGGACACTGGAAGCCACATCGTTGACATAACCCTTTGGATTGCTCGGTCAAAACCCGTCCAAGTGACCGCAACCATCACCAACAACGGCGCCCCCGTTGAAATCAACGACATAGTCGGCATCCAATTCGCTGACGGGAAAATCGCCTCTGTTGTCACCGTTGGAAGTGCAATCAGTTTCTTTGAGCACCACACCTTCGTGTGTGAAGAGGGCGTCTTGAGGTATGAGTATGGGAAAGTCATCGTGGGGAAGCGCCTTCCAGACAAACCTTGGGGCGCTGAGTGGAAGGAAGTTGAGCAATCGGAGATGCCGCCGGCTTCCAATCCCAACCGCCACTTCATTGATGTCGTTCTCGGAAGGGCTGAAAATGAAAGCCCACCAGAAGATGCCCTAAAGGTTATTGCGGTCACGGAAGCGGCATACAAGTCGGCAAAATTGGGACAAACGGTCAAGGTGAGGCTTTGATACTTCGTCTTCCGAGGATTTGCTCGCCCAACTCAATTAGCCTCACAATTTCGCTCCGCATCCGTTCGGTGATGAGTGACAAGGCTTCACGGCGAGAAACATCGTTTGGCAATTGAGGCACGAAAGGTTTGCCAAAGACGATGGCAACGGGAGCAGTTTTGGGGATTGGCGCTTCCATCTTCCAAGCCTCGTAAAAACCGGCAAGCCCGCAAGGGACGATAGGGACTTGCGCTTCGACCGCAATCATCGCCGGTCCAAGTTGAAACGGTCTCAACTTGCCGTGATCGCTGCGAGTCCCTTCCGGGAAGATGACCAAAGCATCGCCCTTGCGCAACTTTTGTATTGACAACCTCAACGCCCTTCTATCGGGCGCATCTTGCTCAACAGGAACGCAATCGGTGAGCCAAAGGAAAGTTCGGACAATTGGCAGGTAAAAGAGAGGGCGCTTGGCGACGAAACTGAAGGGGCGTGGGGCAAAGATTGCCAGCAAAATTGGGTCAAGGTAGGTCGGATGGTTTGAGACAATCAAAGTTCCACCGTCCATCGGAATGTTTTCCGTCCCAATCACTTTCGGTCTGAAAAGCAGCCAAGCCAAAACTTTCGCTGCCGGCTGAAGCAACCGGTAAGTTTTCATCTTCCCTTCCGTCATCATCGCAAACGCACCGAAAAGAAGGATAAAGCACGACTGCGGAAATTGTCTGGGTGCAAGGCACAAAACGCTCCGAGTCGAAAATGTGGCAGAAACCTCAATCAACGCCAGCCACCGACTTTGCCACAACCTACTATTGCCATCGTAGCAACGATGTGGCAAAGAAAAAGGCGGTGATGAGAGATGTTCAGTCCGCTTGAAGCGGAAATCATGCGAATCGTCTGGGCGAAGAAATCGGCAACTGTTCGGGAAGTCTGGCTGGAACTGAGAAGCGAAGGTAAACGGCTCGCCTACACGACCGTTATGACCGTCATGGTTCGGCTTTACGAGAAAGGAGTTTTGAGCCGGACGAAGGAAGGGAAGGGATACCGCTACTTCCCCAATCAGCCGCGAGAAACACTTTTGAAGCGGTTCGTGGATTCATTCGTTGACAGGCTCATAGCCATCTTCGGCGAACCTGCCATCTCATACTTGGCGGAAGTTAGCCGTCGCCGCAGGCGGTGATGAGTTGATGAGGTTGGTGCTTGTCGGATTTGTCCTTTGGCTCATCTCAAGCGCTCTTTTGGTTTCAATCGTCGGCAGCATATTGTGGCTGTCAAGGAAATTTTCACCGTTGCGAGATGCCGAAGGTTCAGAATGGGCTCGGTTGACAGCATTTGGTTTACTTGCACCGCCAAGTTTCGGGATCGCTTTCGCAATTGCTGGCTTGACTTCAGCGATTTTGTGTCCCGCCACATCTGTTCGCAACTACCACCTTTGCTTTCACTTGGCAAAGCATTTGTGCGGGCACGCATCGGCAACGACAATTTGGAAAAGTCATTCCCTACTCTTGGCGGCATTGGTGTGGCTTGGGGTGACGGGGGCGACAACAGTGATTTTGTCAAAGCGAGCAAAGTTGGTGAAGCGTTTCCGCCCCTCGCCAAAATTGAAGCAGGCTATTGCTCTCGCCCAACTTCCAAAAAACCTGCCCGTTTGGGAATCGGATGATGAAGCGCCAGCAGGTCTCGTCGGTGTCCTTTCTCCGTCTATCTTCGTCTCCCGAAAAACTGTCCGTCATTTGCCTTTGTCAGCCTTGACAATCATTTTGCGCCACGAATATGCCCATCTCGCTCGCAAGGACCATTGGCTTCGTTGGTTGCTTTTTGTCATTGCCTTAATCTTCGCCCCCATTCCTTTTGCCGTTTGGCTTCAAAGAGAGTGGCGATATGCTTGTGAGATGGCAGCCGATGACTTCGCTGCATCCGATTCCCAATTGGCTCGCTTGCTGACCAACGCTTTGAGGGCTGTTCAAGGTCTCACGGGACTCAACAATGAGCAATTACAACACCGCATTGAGCGCCTCAAAGCAAAACGCACAAAAAGCAATTATGCAATTTGGGTTGGCGTCGGAGCAATCCTTTCAGGTTTGGTCTTAGGCGTTTTCGCCTTTTCGTTGCCATCCATCTGGCTCACCTTCCACTGCCTCGCCGAGGCATTGATTTTGAGGTGAGAATAGGTCTTCCGTTAAACTTTTCCAATCTTGACATCGCCCTTTCAGTGTGCTATCATGAAAGCACCCAGAAGCGAAAAAGGAGGGAGCATCAATGTGGAGAAAGGCTCTCTCTCTCGGTCACACTTTGTTGGTTGATTGGCTTTGAAAGGACTAACGCTTCACAGCCCCCTTACCCACCTTATCCGCCCTATCCACCTCAGCATCAACACAATTGGACAGAAGGCGCACCCATCCCCAAGCCTATCGTGGTGCTTTTCTATCCAGGCACAAGTTACACTGCCACGCATCTAAGGTGCTACGAAATTGCAAGCCTTGCTGATGTCGCTTCCGCAACTGATTGGGATCAATGTGTCGCTCCAGGTTGCCCATTTCCAAATGGCTGGGCTGCAGACAGAAAGGTAAAAGTCAGATGGAGCGACAATGGTGCAGGTGGACAATTTGGGACATTAGACAGCAACGGTAATTTTGTGCCTTTAGATCCAGTCTTAAATGCTGAGCAAATCACTCACTATCGGGCATCATGGGACAGACCTGGGATTGTGCACATTACTTTGGAGGTTGACGATGCTGGACTTTACTACGACGATGAACCTGTGGTAAACGATCCTGACAGCGGAAATGTAACTGTTTGGGAGTTTTGGATTACTAACCATACCCCGAAAGGATGGCGTCCCCAACTCTCTGACACCCTCTCCTTCTCCGCTCACATCCGTCCCATCGTTGACCATAACGGTAACTCTTTAGCAGGACACATTACCTTCCACCTGAACGCCTCCTCTGAACCCAGTTTCTGCTTGAACATCTGCTGCTTGGGCTATGAGGAGTGCCAAAAGTGGGTCGTTAGAACCGACGAGCAAGGGCAAGAGAGGTTGGAGCGAAAGTGTGAACTTTTCCCATATTGTGCTTGGGATATAGGTCTCTTTTGGGGAATGCCAGAATGTGAGTGGCATAAGTTTCTCCTTGAAAATGGGCTTGCTTGGATGGCGACAACAGTTTGGGATAGCGATCTGAAATTCCCGCCCGACCAAGCGGGCTTTTGGGTTGATTACCCCTATTGCACCCAAGCGACAACCTTACAACCTGTGACCGATGCAACGGTGGAAGTGATGTGTCTTGACTATGGGGCTTTTGGGACGCTTACAGCAACTTGTTCCCATCCAATCTTGGGAGAGATTCAAGCGAGGTTGCCTTTCGGTGTTTGGGACGATGCTTCATCATGGCTCTCACTTCCTTTTGACTATGATGTGGGCATCCCTTACGATTACGACTTGGATGGGATTGCTGATGTTTGGCAGGATCGGCATGGGGAGCAATATGCAGGGGATGTTTTAGCAGACGCTGACGACACACCTGTCGGTGATGGGACGGAAGGGGACGGATTGTCAGCATATGAGGAGTATCGTGGGATGGTGGTTCGGGGCGTTTGGAAAGAATTTGACCCAAAAATCAAAGACATGTTCGTCATGAATTTCGGGGCAGTTCCTCCTCCTAACGATCCAAAGTATCTAAACTGGCCGTTTGATTTTATCATCCCTAACGAAGCCATCACTTCTGATATAGGTTTTCCTGGCACAGGTGTTCCCGGAGAGAACGGTAAAGGTTTTTGGCTTTTAAATGCAAATGAAGGATCAACTCGCTTGATGCGGCACCCTCAAGGCTGGATACCTGGCAAAATCGTTAACTTCCTTTGCGGCTATGCACACCTGAGAGATGTCTATGCAGCAGTTATCGTGCCAAGTGAAGATGACAGACCAGAATTTGCGTGGGCACTCGGTCCAATATGGAATGTATTTTCTGCCCCTGTCATTGAAATCCTTTTGCCTGCTGTGAGAGACGAAGTGAATTATTGGAATGGCATCGGCTATCAATATGACTTGCTCCATGCTCTTGCCTGTGTGATTGCTCATGAATTGGGACACACAATCCTTTGGCATATTGACCACAACGAACAAGTTCAGGATGGAGAAGACGAGATCAGCATTCTAACCAACGGTGATAAGGGACATCATGTTTATGGACAACACCGAATGAGATGCTTCATGTGGCCTTATTTCCCACCTGGTGTTGTCCCAGACCTTGATAACGATGGGGCTTGGGATTCTCTCCCATTCCCCAACTTGCCGACGGACTTTTGCGATAGTGATCCTGGATGCCAGAACTTATGGCGCTTGAATCCTTGAAGGAGGTGCGTTCAAATGAAATTGACTCAAAGGGCATTAGCGATGTTGTTGTTTGTTGCATTTCTTGACTTTGCGAAGGCAAGTCCTCCCGGTGGTCGCATCTACCCTCGCGCTAATGAAGAAGCAACGGAAAAGTTGAAGGAAGCCTATGCTGCTTACTATCAAGGGTGGTATGAGCGGGCGATAGAACTGGCGATGGATGTTTACCAGAAATATGGAGATGTTCATGCAAGGTGGTGGCCAAGTTGGGTGAAGAGGTTTTACAAAGGCAAGTTGCCAGATCCACATGACTATGGGGCGATACTTGGTGAAACGATTGAAGGCAGGGCACTAATGACGATGATGGTAAAAGGAGTCACTGTTGGGTCGCTTTTGGAACGCTCCTATCGTAGACTTGGTTATCATGGTGTTTATGGGAAAGGAACAAATGTGCCATCGCTTCTCAAAAGTGTTGAAGGTGCAAAGAAGCGGGGTTATCGTCCCCCGCAACCTCCTCCAAAGAACACATGGAGACCATTGCCTTTGAAGTTTCGTGAAGAGGACTACTTCATCTTAGTCCCTGTTGAAGAAGCCTGTAAAGTTCTGGGACTTCCTTACCGCTTGCAAGTTGAACAAAAGACGAAGAAGCCAATTGGAGTTTATGTTGGCGAATATGTTGAAAAGAAGCGTCCTCTTTTGGTAATTCAGGAGGTTTTGCGAAGGGGAGGTGTGATGACATCTCCAGTCTACGAAGAGAACGGAGTTGTTTGGGTTCCCTTTTATTGGTTGGCGGAGCAGGCAGGGATAAGGTGGTGGGAGGTAAGAAACGGGAAAATTTATGTTGCACCAAGGCAGGGAACAAAATAGTGGTTGTTCGCCGTCAAAGTTTTTGGGTGTTTGGCAATGCTGGCGAAGGTCAAAAACATGTTCGTCATGAACTTCGGGGCAGGGACTGAGTATCCATATACGCCACCAGTCATCCCCAACGATGCCATCACTTCACCTGATGGTTTTCCTGGTGCAGGGATGCCTTTACTTTGGCTTTTGAACGCAAATGAGGGGGAAACTCGTTGGGTTCAACATCCTAAAGAAGGTTTTTGGATGCCTGGAAAAATCGTTAATTTCCTTCACGGTTATGCCCACTTGCGAGATGTCTATGCGGCAGTTGTCGTGCCCAGTGAAGATGACCGACCCGGATTAGCGTGGACATTGGGTCCTATTTGGAACGGGGAGTTAGTCCCTGTGATTGAAATCAATGTGGAGGTGGCGAAAAACTGGGGGCAACTTTGGGGGATTGAGGAACTGCCCTCTTTGACGATGGTCATCGGTCACGAATTAGGGCACACCGTCCTTTGGGATGTAGACCATAATCCTGCCGATGATTCCCAATCCTTCGGAGGCGGTGGTGGTCACCATGTCATCGGGCAAGATGGTCGGGTCGGGCAGCATACTATCCATTGCCTGATGTGGCCTTACTTCCCGCCAAGAATTTGCCCGAGTGGCTTCGTCCTTTGCGAAGTGCTTTGTCCTCAACGAGGGGAACATTGGATATGGCAAGACAGCAAACCAGTCGCCCCAAAGAATGTAAACGAATGGACGGTGTTTAGACCGACGGAATTCTGTAGCGCTGACCCAGGTTGCCAAAACCTTTGGCATCTTAATCCTTAGGGAGGTGAAAGAAGATGGTTGGTCTCAGACAAAAAGGGTTGGCTGTTGTCTTCATCTTATGGTTTGGGAGCGCAATGGCTTTTTCTTCACCGCCTGGTGGACGACACCTCTCCCTTCCGAAAGCAAATAGGGAGGCGACAGAGGGGTTGAAGGAAGCCTATGCCGCTTATGTGCAAGGGCAGTATCAACGGGCAATTCATTTGGCATTGGAGGTCTATGAGCGATGGGGGGATGTGGAGGCGAGATGGTATCCAAAGTGGGTGTTAAGGTTAGGTGGGAAGGAGTTGCCTGACCCTCATGATAGGTGGGCTGTTTTAGGAGCAACGATAGGAGGAAAGTTTCCTTTTCCTTTGACGATGGCGGTGAAGAGCACTTTCCCATCCTATTTACTGGCTCGCTGCTATGCGGCTCTCAAGGATACGAAGGGGTTTGTTCAATGGGCGAAGAGGCTAAGGGAATTAGGCTATGAACAGGATGACATCACGAGGACTTATCTCTTGCCTCATCCAAGTGGGGAGAAGCCATCAGTGATGCCGCCGAAAGAGGTTTGGAGACCATTGCCTTTGAAGTTTCGTGAAGAGGACTACTTCATCTTAGTCCCACTTGACGAAGCCTGCAAGGTTTTAGGGCTTGGCTGCTCTATTCAACCTAACCCTAAGATGGCAGGTGGAAAAGGAATTCGGGTTACGAAGCCCAACGAACCTAATGTTGTCTATCGGCTCTTTTTGGGGCGACCGTTGATTGAGCGGTTAGAAGGAGGGAAAGGGAGAACGGAGACTTTGGCTTATGCTCCTTACGAAGAGAACGGGGTTGTTTGGGTTCCCTTTTACTGGTTGGCGAAGCAGGCAGGGATAAGAGGTTGGGAGGTAAGGAACGGGAAAATCTATGTCGCGCCAAAGTGAGAGGAAAAGATTGTCAACAAGTTAGGAATTTGTTGTTGTGGAAATGGCTCATACCACTTGAATTAGGCTTTAAGGTAGAGCCCGAAGGGGAAACTTTACCAACACCTTAGTTCCTCGTCCGAGCGACGAAATGACTTCCAAAGTCCCACCCAAGTCTTGTTCAACGAGGTTTCGGACAATGGTCAGCCCAAGGGTTGAGCCATCAAGTTGGTCTGGGTTGAAACCTCTGCCATTGTCTGCAACCTCAATGGACAAAATTTCGCCCACCATGTTAAAAGCGATGGCAACTGTGCCAATGCTGTCGGGGGCAAAAGCGTGTTTGCAGGCGTTCAAAAGCAACTCGTGCAAAACTGAAGCAACGGCACTGGCTTGCTTCGGGGCAATGGAGATGTCTGGACCTGTGACAACGCATTGGATGTTTTTGCCTTCACCTCTTGCCCGTTCTGATGCCCACTGAGCCAACTGTTGAGCCAGTTCCCTCAAATTGACGGTATCGCCTCTTGAGCGGGCAAGCAAGTCGTGAACTGCTGCGAAAGCACGAACTCTTTCGGCAGCGTCCAGCAAAACTTTTCGGGCTTCGGGAGGGGCATTTCGGGCTTGAAATCTGAGCAAACTGATGATACTTTGCAAGTCGTTTTTGACCCGATGGTGAACTTCCGAGCGCAAAAGCGAATAACCGCGCAAAACGGTCGGCGTTGACTCACGGTAGCGAATGACAGTTCCGACATCGGTTTTCAAAGCGACGAAATCGCTTCTGATTGTCAAGCCCGCCGTTAAGTCGCCAATTTTTTGCCCTTCCCCTCTTTGCCTTCGTTCGGAAGTTTCTTTCGGACACCAGCGCAATCGCCCTTGCCCGTCCCAGATGAAAACGCCAGTTCGTCCCCAAAGAACCCAACTGAGCAACTTCGGCGGAATTTCGCCTCGCCACACCCTTAAAGCAATTTGAGAAAGCAACTTGCGGGGGAAGCGGAGAAAGTCTAAGGGTGAGGCTGGGACAGTTTCGGGCAAGGGCATGTCCAAAGTTAAAACAAGGCGCAAAGTGCTGGGTGCAGAGTGCTGGTAGAGGCTATGTGAACGAAGAAAGACAGCACAATGGGCAACTGGTTCGGCACCTTTCATCAGACCTGTCGGAGCGAAAACGATTTTATAGGGTGCGGAGTGTGGGGTGCGAAGTGCTAAAGCAGGGTTCAAAGCCTTAAAGGCAAAAATTTCCTCATCGGGGGTTGAAAGTTTCCCAATGAGTCGCTCGTCCCATTCACCGTTTCTCGCCGCGATGACGGTTACAAAAGACTTGCCGTCCCAAAGAAGCAATTGCCCCTCTCCCTTCCCAAAAGCAGTCAGTGCTAAAAGGGCTTGACCAACCGACTCCAAATCCCCTAATTGCCATTGCTGGCACAGGGCTTGAGTGGGTTCAAGAAGTTGCATAGGATTTCACCGCATATGGGTCATGCGTTGAGCGTTGAGAGTTAAGCGTCGTGAGTTGTTTAATTTGCGCTCAACCCTTCAACTCCCAACCCGCAACTTGAATTTCACATCCGTTCAATTTTCGCTCCCTTTTCCGCTACAGCCTGCCGCTTCCGCTCCAGCGTCTCTTCTTTGTCCCTTCTGTCGTCAATCCTCAAAGTCGTCAAAAGTCGTTTCGCTCCTGCAGCGAACATCGCTTCCTGCATCGCTTTCACTGCCTGCCAGATGGCATCCAGTTCACCCTCAATCGCCGTGCCCATAGCGCATACATGGTAACGGAGACCGTTGGACTCCGCGACTTTCTCTAACGCCTTGATTGCTTCGGCGACGAAAGCACTGACGCCAGTATCACCCGTCCCAATTGGGACGATACTGACTTCGGCGATGACTTTAGGCATGTCCTTCCACCTCCTTCAATTTGAGCGCTTTGGTTTGTGTTTTTCAGTTGCCGTAGTCTATTCCTCACCGAAAACTTCATTCCACCGTTCCTCAAGCATCCTTTGTCTCCATTCCTCAACCCATTCGCTTTCAGAGCCACCGTTAGCACCGTCATCGCTTGCAAGGGCTAACTTTTCAAATTCCTCTTCCTGCATCCGATCGTGCACTTCAGGGATGTAGTCAGCCAATTCGCGACTTACTGTCACACAGCACTCGTCATAGTCGCGGACCTTGACGACAACGGGCATAGGGACGGCGTGTCCCAGCACCAAAACTTGCTGTTTTGAATCCAGACTGGCGAGGATGCTTCGCAAGCCTGCCGGGTTGGAGACTCCTGTCAGAACCGCTTGGATGTCCCTTTCGTCGTTCAACTGAGCGACAATTTTCGTCCCGATTTGGGACAGGATTTCGTCGTCAATTCCCGAAGGTCGTTGGTCAATGATTAGCAGGCTGACATAGTATTTCCGCATCTCCCGAGCGATGGTCCCGAAGATAGTTTGCTTAGCGGCGTAAGGGTTCAGGAACTTATGGGCTTCCTCAATGACGATGACCAACTGCCTCGGTTCTTTCGTTGGGTCCATCGTTGCCAAGTATTCTTCGGTCATGCGGACATACATTTCGTGGATTCGACGAGCCAAAATGTTCGCCACGAGAAGGTAAGCCAACATGCTGCCTTGCCGCCCAAACTCAAGGACGACATGGATGCCACTTTGCAAATAGCGCATAATGGTTTCAACGATGTCTTTTTTGGGCTTCTGGTCGGACGGAACAACAAAGGGCAAATCGGCAATTCGCTTTAACTTGCGGTAAAGTGCTGCTAATGACTCTCTGTTAGCACCAATTTGTTCAGCCAATCCCTTTATGTCACCCGCATCCCCGTAAGCCAAAAGTTGCTCCAACCAGTTTCTGCCGTAGCGGGTGTAGACCAAATGAGCCGCTTCAATAGCAGTTTGATGCAGCCGAAGTTCGTCTTGCAAGGGAGCAATATCGTCCACGGTGATTTGGTCGAGAGAGATGACCACAGTCCCATCGAAAGGCACTTGTCTCGTCCGCGAGGATTCAGGGTCAAGGGTAAAGACGGCAACTTGAGAACCAAAAAGGTAGCGGAGTCCTTTGACCTCGCCCCGTGTCCCTCCAGTTTCCTTGAGTGCTTTCCAGCCGTATTCATTGTGCATGTCAAAGACAAGTGTCACAACTTTGCCGTTGCCCAAAGTCACCCATCGCATCAATCCAGTCAAGATAAGCCTCGTCAGGAAAGTTTTGCCGGTGCCCGTTTTGCCGAAAATCCCGTTGCTCCTCTCAACGAACCGGTGCAGGTCCAAACAAACGGGAGTGTCCATGTCCAAAGGTGTGCCGATGCAGAAATAGCGCCCTTTTGGCTCCATGTCCTCACTGCCGAAAATGCGAGCGACATCGGCTGAAGTTGCTTCGTAGACAGGCGAGAAGTGAGGTGGAACAGTTTTGACAGGTTGAGGTTCACGGCGCTCAGGCATTTTGTCTTCGTCCGCCCCGTCCCTCGCCCCTCGTCCCCCGCCTTTTTCAGTCTCGTCTCGTTCCGTTGTCAACATGGGCTTGAGGGTAACCGTGGCGTAAGTGGCTGTGCCACTCAGAACCTCTCGCACCAAATCGTCGCTGACATCGGGCGGATTTTGAAGCACTGCTGGAGTTGTCGCGTCAAGCCTGAGGTCAGTGATTAGGGAGAAGAAGCGAAGTTTATCGCCCTCAATGACGACGAACTTGCCAGCCTTGATGTCCTCAATAGAGCAATCCTCAGCCAACTTCATTTCCAACCCTTCTGTCAGCGACCCTTTAGTGACGACGCCCAACAAGCGCCTCATAAAACCTCACCGCTTCTATTTTGCAGCAGCGTTTGGGAAGAAGCCAGACGGTTCACTTTGCTTTTTCGTGCTAAAATTAGGATGGCACAACCACTAAGAAGGAGGTGGACGAAACATGCGACAAGAAGTGCCTACTTGGTTGGCGGTCGTGATTATCTTGGTAGTGCTGGTCGTGGTGGTGGGCGCTTACATCTACTTCACAAAGCCTAAGGCACCTACCGGAGTCGAGCACATGCCTCCTCATGCCCCAAGTGGTCATCATGCAGGACCAATTCAGAAGGGACCAGCCCCCCAACAGCCCCAACCTCAGGCTCAGCCTCAAGGTCAGTGAATGTGAGAAAGTGAGAAGGGGCAAGCGGGCATAAAGGTTTCAAACTTATCCGCTTGCCCCATTATCCTTTCCGACCTCACATCACTTCTCCCCTACCCTCCTCAATCAACTTGAAGCCCATGAGCGAGGCAAGGTCTTTAAGTTGCTGCGAATAATCGCCGTAAAAAACAACGCGGTGAAGCAGCGTCATTATATCGCCTTGAATGGCATCCTCACCCCATCTCAGGAACAAACTCCGAGCGTCGGGGACGCTTTGGGCAAATTGGGTCCTGCAAGCGAGAGGGTCTCTGCTCGTCCAAAGGATTTTCCCCGTGACGAAAAGCATCTTGTCCAGATGGACGAGTTTCGCGCATGTGACTGACTGTCCGACCCTGTGCTCAACTTCAAGGGAAACACCTGCCCCTGAATCGGTTTGAGAGCGAATCCTGAAAGGCAACCTCTTGCCGTCAGGTCCGTCCATCTTCGTTGCGGATGTGCAGTGGAAGTGAATCATTGCATTCCGAGCGACATCAATCACTGGGTCACTAATGAAGCCGGGAACGCCGAAAGCGTAAGCAAAAATCAGCATCGTCAAAGTTGAGTCAATGTCACCTTCACACGCCCCCACATAGCCCATGTCGTTGAGTTTGCTGAAGGTCAGGCAACCTCTCGGGTCACCCATGCAGTAAATGTTGCAAATTGCCTGAGCCCTTTCTTCAGCCATTAACCTCTTGACCGCAAGGAACATCCTCGCCGACTGAATGATTTCCTCTCGCTTGGGCTCAACAATGGCTTTTGCTGGGCGAATCCAGTATTCCTCGGCTTCTCGCTCCGCTTCTTTCCGGTCAACCTCGGACATTAGTTTGAGAACCCGTTCGTTCGGGACGATGACGAGTTCTGCGCCCAACTTTTCCTTGACCTTTTCGGGCGAGCAAGCCTCAGCGGTTCCGTGCGGGCGTCCCACTGCGATGATTCGGGTTCGTTTCATCCAAACGGGAGCACGAACGAGAGCGATGGCTTTCTCCAAATCGCCCCAGTCACTGCTCGCGACCAAAACGACTTTGTGTCCAGCCTTTCGCCATTGCGGGAAATACATCCAACCGTGACCGCTGAAAGGTTGGGAGAAGACGATGGTGGGAAGACCGACCTCAACGAGTTTCGTCAAAACAGGTGTTTCGCCACCGTGACCAGAGAGGTGGACAATGACGAGAGCATCCGCTTCCTCGCGCAACCTTTGGGCAACCTCTGCTGGGTTTGCTGGAGGAATTTGTGCGTCACCGATGAACTTGACAGTGCCGTGAACGGACTTCAACTTCCTCTCAAGTTCGGTGAAAAATTTTCGGAACTTCGGAATCTCTTCGGCAGGTCTCGTCAAATACCAATGCCCAGTCCGACCAGCGAAAACGCAAAAGATTTTGACAGGAGCGTGTTTCGGGAGATCAACATTGGCAGGAACGGCAGCGCTGCTTCTTGACAGTGAAGCCGTAACGAAAGCACCAACCGCCAAGTTGAGAAATTCGCGCCTGCTGCAGCGGACGGCAGAGCAATTTGAGCAACCTTTCATGAGCCTTCGCCCCCTTTTCCCAATTCGCCCCTTACGGGGGCTCTTACCGATGTTACGCTGCATTGCGACGCAAGTCATCAAGAACGAAGGAGTGCGTCTTCGCAGTAACGAACCCAAACACAAAACGCGCCTTCAACAGTGTCGTCCTTCAAACCGACACCGTAGATGAGGGTGACGATGGTGCCGTCATCCAGTTGTGCAGAACTTGGGTAGCCACAATCAGGGTTTGCAGCCCTCCACTCAATGAGTGTTCTCGTCTCCCACAGCCACTTTACTCGCCCGCTTTCAAATTCGCCCAAAACCGCTTCCGCGCCGTAAGGTTCAGTTCGTCGCCCAAAAGTCAGCAAAACCCTTCCGCTGCTCAAAACGATGACATCGGCTGGATGAAAGGGTGCTTCAGTCAGTTTCTGCGGCGGCGTCCATGTCCTACCGCCGTCTTCTGAATAGCATTCGCTCAGACAATTATCGTTTCGGCGAACGATTGCCAAAAGGGTGCCGTCAGGCAAAACTGTCAACGCTGCTTCGTTATGCCCTTCAGTTATCAAAGTTGGTTCGTCCCAATCCCAACCACCGTCGCGAGAACGCAGGATGTAACTTCCATAGCGCCGCCCTTCGTCCCATTGATACACAGGAAGAAGCAATGTGCCGTCGGGAAGGGAGACGATTTTCCCGTAAGGCGAACCGTATGCCAAAGGCGAAACTTTCAATGGGCGAGGTGGAAGCCAAGTTTGACCGTCGTCCTCTGAAAAAGTGAGCCAGACAGTGTAGCGAGTGGAAATTGGTGGCTGCCACTTACCTTTCGGGTAGGGACCTGTCACTGCGAAAGCCAAAATGAGTTTCCCGTCAGGCGCTTGACCGAGTGCAGGGTTGCGAGTGTCAGGTGGCATGTAGACAATCGTCTGTGGTGACGACCAAGTCCTGCCACCGTCTACCGAACGCACGAAATCCAACCGACCGCCAACGCCAATGTGTGGTGCTCCACTTCGCAAAACTGCTGCCAAACTGCCATCGCGCAATTTTATCAGCACAGGGAAATAGCCTGCACCTCTGACAACGAACCCACGCTCTCCTTCCCTCAGCAAGCGCTCCTTCATCGCCTTCATCTCATCCCTTTCAGCGCTGCAGGTTTCAGCCCGTTGAATAGGGTAGCACAAAATCAACGCTGCTTGCTTTAGCCCACAGAGGTTTCGCCTCAAACTCATTGTCGGACGAAGCGCAACAATGGCTCGCAAAATTATGAGCGGGCATGTTCAAAGGCGGCGCAGCGTTGGGCAAGTTGAATAGCAAAGGAGGGCGCTGCCTTTGGACATCCGTGAGCAACTTTGGCGACTTCGGCGAGATTATGGGCAACGAGCGTTGGATGAACGGGAAGTGCCTTCTGACCCATTTGAATTGCTGCGGGCGTGGCTGAAAGAAGCGTTGGAAGCGGGACTTTTAGAACCCAACGCTGTCGCCTTAGCGACCGTCAGCCCCGATGGGCAACCGTCGGTGCGGGCGGTGCTGTTGCGGGACATGAATGAACGGGGCTTTGTTTTCTTCACCAATTACGAGAGCCGCAAAGCCAAAGAGTTGCAGCACAACCCTCGTGCAGCGATGCTGTTTCTTTGGGTGCCGTTGGAGCGACAAGTTCGCGTGGAAGGTGTCGTGGAACGGGTGAGCGAAGAAGAGTCGGACGCTTACTTCCGCACCCGACCGCGTGGTTACCAATTGGCGGCTTGGGCATCGCCTCAAAGTGAACCCATCCCCGACCGTGCGTTTTTGGAGCGGCGCTTTCGCGAGATGGAAGAGCGTTTTGCGGGTCAGGAAGTGCCCCGCCCACCCTTTTGGGGTGGGTTTCGCTTAATGCCCGAACGGATTGAGTTTTGGCAAGGGCGACGCAACCGCTTGCACGACCGCTTGCTTTACATCCGCCAACCTGACGGTTCGTGGCGCTTGCAACGCTTAGCGCCTTGAAGTTACACAACCATCAATTTGGCAGTGAGCCAAAGCAGTAACCCCGAACGCACCGTCCAACAAACAGTGCGCAGCCAGTTGGTCACGACGAGACGATGGTGTGTCGCTGCATCAAAGCCTTGACTAAGTTGCTGGTGACAGGGCACTTGCAAAAAAGCAGTGGACAGCCAGATGGCAGCGAGCAAGGCGAGGTTGACCCAAAGGATGCTGTCGCTGACCCCTTTGGGCTTGAAAAGAAGCAACAAGACCGCCGTCGCCATTTCTGTCAACATCGGCGGGGCAACGACCCAAGTCGTCCAGAAAGTGTGAGCGGTTTCGTAGCGAGCAAACTCCGAATTGCCGACAAGACGAAAAAGTGGGTAGTGGACGATTTGCACGAACCAAATCACGCCCGTCATGAATAGCGTTGCCGTTAAATGGGCGACAAACAAAGTCGCTGCCATTGCCCCATCACCTTGCTCCGAAAGCGAGGTGTGAATTGTTATGCGTGTCGTGGCGCTCGTCCGACGGGAGTTGCGCCTTGACGATAATCCATTATGGCAACATGCCGATGGACGCAACGAGGTCATCCCGCTGTTCGTGCTGGACGATTTCAATCAGCAGGAACATGGCGACAACTTGCGGGCGCTCTTCTTTTTCGCCCTTCGGTCTTTGAGGGAGAGCATCGCACGACATGGTGGGCGATTGTTTTGCATCCACACATCACAGCAGGAAGTGTTTTTCGCAACTGTCAAGCCTGACTTAGTGCTCTTCTGCGAAGACCACGAACCGCATTCAAGGGAAAGGGACAAGCAACTTTGTCGTTTGTTTGACCGACTTAGCATCCGCTACCAAGTCCTGCGGGACAGCACTATCGTGCCGATGCCCGACCAAGCCTTTGTGACCTTTACGCAATTTTACAAGCGCCACTTTTTGCCGTTGCTGCCCGACTGCTTGACAACTTTCCCGCCGCCTAAAAACTTCAACACGCCCGAACTTTCTGTGCCCGAAGTTCCTTTGCCCGAAGTTCAAAGCGATGCTGCCATTTATTGGCTTGCGGACGAAGAAGGCGTGCAACAAAAATGGCGCCGTTTTGTCTGTCAAGGCTTGAGCGCTTACGCTGAGCGGCGCAATTTGCTGACAGAAGACGCTACTTCCCGCATGAGCCCTTACATTCGTTGCGGGTTGATTTCTCTTCGGAAGATGGCGCGGGATGCTATGGGAATGAGCGAAGCCTTCGTCCGCGAACTGGCTTGGCACGACTTTTACGCCCACTTGCTTCACCACTTTCCCGAAACGACCGATGTGGAATGGAAAAGGGAGTGGCAAGGTTTCCCTTGGCGGCATGACGAAAAAGCCTTTGAGCGATGGTGTCAAGGACGAACAGGAATTCCGCTGGTGGACGCAGGGATGCGCCAGTTACAGCGAGAAGGTTGGCTACCCAATCGCGTTCGTATGGTCGTCGCCAGTTTCCTGACGAAGCATTTGCAAATTGACTGGCGCTGGGGCGAACGGCATTTTTATCGCTACCTTGTGGATGCCGATTTGGCGCAGAATGTCGGCAACTGGCAATGGGTCGCAGGTTGCGGCGCTGATGCAGCGCCTTACTTCCGAATCTTCAACCCGCTCCTTCAAGCCCGTAAATTTGACCCCAACGGTGACTACATCCGCTGCTATGTCACAGAACTAAGTCATGTCCCAAACGATGCCTTGCACGATTTGGAGCGCCTGCGTTCCTTTGCACTTGACTATCCTCCGCCCATGGTGGACTTGGAACGAGGGCGTGAAACCTTCATGGAGTTGGCACGCCAACACTTTGCGTCATGAGGTCTTTACAAGCAGCGCCGTTACGGTTATAATTTCAACGGTCACAGTTCAAGCGGGTGAAAGAAAGACGATAGTGGGTAGTGGTGGTGTCGCTTGGCTGTGGCTGGGCTTGCGGGTAGCCCTCCCCCTCGCCGCCCGCCTCACAACAACACCCTCCGACGAGGGGGCCCCGGCACGAGGTGCTCTCACCTCGTTTATCTATGCACTTTGCATGGGCTTAGTGTGTCTGACACAAGGTAAGGAGGTGAGATGATATGCAGTTGCCGGAGCCCTTCCGCTTCCTGCGAATAGGCTGGTGGATTATCCACATTATCGCCATCGGGCTGGTTTTCTGGCTCGGTCGGCTTTCCGCTAAATGACGCTTTTCAGAAAAATCCCAGCAAAGGAGGGTGAGTTGTGATGGCTGATATCGTAGAGGTCGCCGTGCAGGCGGGCAACTTCAAGACGCTGGTCGCTGCTGTGCAAGCAGCAGGTTTAGTGGACGCTCTCAAGCAACCTGGTCCCTTCACCGTCTTCGCCCCGACCGATGACGCCTTCGCCAAACTCCCACCTGGAACGATTGACGACCTGCTCAAGCCCGAAAACAAGGACAAGTTGGTCAAAATCCTGACCTACCATGTCGTTGCGGGCAAATACATGTGTGCAGATGTCAAGCAGTTGCCCGATGGGACAAAAGTGCCCACTCTTAGTGGCGAGTCCATCACCGTGACTTTCAAGGGCGATGATGTCTATGTGGACGGGGCGAAGGTGATTGCTGCCGATGTTGTTGCCGATAACGGCGTCATCCATGTCATTGACGCCGTTATTTTGCCGCCCAATCTTTGAACGCCCAGCGCTGCGCCGTCTTGTCCCGAGCGCGGGGTTGGTTGCCCGCCAACCCCGCGCCACTCAACAAAGCAAAAACGCGCCTCAAAGGCGCAGTTAAAAAATCCTGCCAAGGAGGGATGAAGCATGTTGGCGTTAGGTCGGATGTTAGTAGTCGGTGCTGTCGCTGTCGCAATAGTCGGTTGGACGGTTGCGCAATACGGCGGTGAGAAGGGCACTCAGCCCGCTGATGACATACCCACTGTTGCTGTCAAGGCAGGGCAGTTCAAGACGCTGGTGAAAGCCTTGGAGGCTGCTGAACTGGTGGATGCCTTGAAGGGTAAAGGACCGTTCACCGTTTTCGCTCCGACGGACGATGCTTTCGCCAAGTTGCCTAAAGGCACGCTGGAAGAACTGCTCAAGCCCGAAAACAAGGAGAAACTCCAATCCATCCTGCTCTACCATGTCGTTCCTGGCAAGTATCTTTCGGCGGATGTGCGCAAACTCAAGAGCGGCACGAAAGTGGAAACCTTGCTCAAGGGCAAAAAGGTCACCATTACCCGAAAGCGCAAGGACATTTTCGTGGACGGGGCGAAGGTCATCAAGGCGGATGTGATGGCGAGCAACGGCGTCATCCATGTCATTGACAAGGTGATCCTGCCGCCAGAGAAGTAAGCGCCTTCCCTTGTCGCCAGCAGGAGTCGTCCCTTACGGGGCGGCTCCTGCTAATCAAGCAAGGAGGCATCGCGCCATGCAGTTAAAGCCCAACATTACACCCACCCAAAGATGGCTGCGGGGCATCAGCGGAGCGCTGATGATTGCCGCTGGCTTAGGCATCCCTCGGTTGCCTATAGCAGCGCGAGTGGCACTAACAGCGTTGGGCATCGTCGGCATCCTACAAGCCTTCTCTGGTTTCTGACTGGCTTGTTGGCTGCGGGACGCAGCCATGAAGAGAGAACAATGAAGTTCCGACACGCTTTCAAAATCTCAGCACCCATCGCCGTTGTGGTGGCGTTTCACGGAGACCCTGCCAATCTTGTTGCCCTCACGCCCTTCCCCGTTCGGGTGAAACTAATTTCTGCGCCTCGCTTGTTGCGGGCAGGCGATGAAGTGGAATTTTGCGTTTGGGTCGGTTTCATTCCTATCCGATGGGTCGCTCGCATCGTCCAGATAGACGAAGCGAGTTTCACCGATGTGCAAATTCTCGGTCCTTTCCGTCATTGGGTTCATCGGCATCGGTTCGTCCCGCAAAGCGACGGCACGACCCTCATCGTTGACGAAATTGACGCCGCCCTCTCTTGGCATCCCATCCGTTTGCTCGTTGGGCTTTTGATGTGGCTGGGATTGCCCTTGCTGTTCGCTTACCGACGCAAGGCAACGCAGCGCCTGATTTCTCGTCTGATGGAGGCGCAAATGTCATGCAAGTCATAGTGATCGGAGCAGGTGTTGGCGGGTTGACTGTCGGTGCTCTTTTAGCGAAAGCAGGTTTGTCTGTAACGGTGTTAGAAGCCAGCGAGAACCTCGGCGGTTGCGCCAGCACTTTTGAAGTTGATGGCTTCCGTTTTGATGTCGGGGCGACGGTGGCAGGTGGGTTTACGCCCGATGGACCGATGACACGCTTGGCGCAATGGCTTGACATTTGTTGGAACGCTCATTTTGTTGAACCTGCGATGGTCGTGCATTTGCCCGACGGTTTTTCCATCATCCGTTGGGGCGATAGCGAGCGATGGCGAAAAGAGCGGTTGAAAGCGTTTGGCGAAGTTGCCGAACCGTTTTGGCGATGGCAAGAATATGCTGCCGAAGTCCTCTGGTCGCTGGCGGTGCGGTTACCGCCTTGGTTGCCTCAAACATCCCACGAAGTTTTCTCGCTACTTCGTTCCCTTCTCGTCACCTTGACAAATTATCCGTCCAGTTTTCGGTTGCTTCCCGATGCGTTCCGAACGGTCGCTTCTCACTTACCCAAAGGTGCGTCTCGCCTTCGTCAATTCGTTAATGCCCAACTTCTCATCGCCTCACAATGCACTTCCGAGCGAGCCAATGCGTTGTATGGCGCAGCAGCTTTGGATTTGCCCCGTCGCGGCGTCGTGCACTTGAAAGGCGGAATGGGCACCTTAGCGGAAACTTTGGCTGATGTCATTCGTCGCAATGGTGGCATCGTCCTTCACAACTGCCCTGTAAACCGCATCGTCATGTGGAACGGTAAACCGATAGGCGTGGAAACGAAAGACGGCGATTTTTTGCCCGCTGACATCGTTGTGGCGAATGTGACACCGTTTGCTTTGGCGCAACTTTTAGGCGAAGCAGCACCTAAGTGGCTTCGTCGCATCCCGCCCTATCCTGATGATGGCTGGGGCGCTTTCACGCTTTATCTCGGCGTGGACGAAAATGTTCTCCCGCCCGATTTTGCGACTCACCATCAAATCCTTTGCTCCGAGACTTTGGCAGAAGGCAACAGCGTGTTTTTGTCCGTTAGTCCCGAATGGGATGAGACAAGAGCGCCCAAAGGCTTTCGCGCCCTTACCCTGAGCACTCACACTCGCCTGCCCCAATGGTGGCAAGCATGGCAAGACGGCAAAGCGACTTACGAACGGCTCAAAACCGAATACACTGAGCGAATGTTGAAGGCTGCCGAACGCTTGTTGCCATCTTTGCGGGACACCATTCGCATCGCTTTGCCTGGCACACCCTTGACTTTTCAACGCTATACCCTTCGCCCCTTTGGATGGGTCGGCGGTTTCCCGCAAACTTCTCTCTTTCGCAATGTTCGCCCTCGCATTGCCGATGGCGTTTGGCTTGTGGGCGACAGCGTTTTCCCAGGTCAATCAACGACTGCCGTCGCGATGGCAGGGATGCGAGTGGCTTTTGCCATCTTGAAAGATTTGGGCGTTGAACCTCAAAGGGAAGCAACGCCAGCGCTGGCGATGAGCGATGCAAGGAGGGATGCCAAATGAACATCCTCGTCATCGGCGCGACGGGTGGCATCGGTTCGGCGATTGCCCGAATTTTGGCATCTCGTGCTACGACTTTGTGGCTTTCAGGTCGCAACGCTGACAAACTCAACGAACTCGCTCGCCAACTTAACGCTCAAGCCTTTCCTGCCGACTTGGGCGATGAAGCACAAGTGCAACAGTTAATGGCGACGGTCGGTGCGTTGGACTTGCTCATTTACGCTGCTGGTGCTGTCGCACGAGTGCCACTGCGAGAGATGACCTTTGCCGAATGGGAACGGGTGATGGTGGCGAACTTGACAGGTGCATTTTTCGCCCTCAGACACGCCCAATGGAATTCGCCAGCCCAAGCAATTTTCCTCGGCGTCTATCCTGACTTCGTTCGGGTGAATGGGCTATCGGCTTACGCTGCCAGCAAAGCGGCGTTGGAAGCGATGCTCGGAGTGGCACGACGAGAGTTGCGACAAAGTGGCGTTCGGCTCACTCTGGTGCGTTTGCCTGAAGTGGCGACTGACCTTTGGTCGGTTTTCGGAGGTCCGCCCAAACGAGCCCTCCCGCCCGAAGAAGTGGCACAACGCATCATAGACGGTGCTCTCGTTGAACCGCCTCCCGAAGTTTTGGAAATCGCCCGTCGGCAATGAAAGGTCGGTGACCGATGTGGCTGAAACTGCCAGAATGTTAAGGAAGCGCAAAACCGAAAGGCTTATCATCCCGCATAATGTCCGTTTCGGCTACCCTTGCCAAAACCTAACCATCAACGCTTCCACCAACCACACCCTTCGCCTCGCGTCATTGCGGGACGGTGAAAAGTTGCGCCGTGTTATCGCTCAAAACTTTGCCGACTTGGAACGAATGATGCGTTGGAATGCCGAAAATGGATGGTCATTGTTGCGCATCGGTCAGCATCTCATCCCTTTCGCCTCTCATCCCGCTTTCCCTTACGATTGGGCGAAGGAACACGAAGCGGAGTTGCGACACTTAGGTGAACTCGCCAAACGCTTGGGCATCCGCCTGTCCATGCACCCAGGTCAATTTGTCAACCCTGCAAGCCCGTCAAGGGATGTGGTGGAACGGTCATTAGCGGAGTTGCGCTATAGCGCCACTGTGTTGAGTTTGATGGATGCCGATGACGGCGTGCTGGTGTTGCATCTTGGTGGCGTTTACGGTGACCGCACCAAAGCAATTCGCCGTTTCATCAGCGCCTTGAAGGACGAAAGGGAAATCTTGCGATTTTTGGCGTTGGAAAACGACGAGCGGTTTTGGACGGTTCAAGATGTTCTCCGAGTCGCTGAACGGTTGGGTGTTCCCGTCATCGTGGACACGCTCCATCACGCTTTGAACTCTGGAGGTTGGTCGCTGCGAAAGGCATTGGACGAAGCCCTCCCGACTTGGGGCAATCTTCGCCCCAAAGTTCACCTTTCAAGCCAAGACTTGACAAAACGCTTGGGCGCTCACGCTTTCAGCGTCCATCCCAACGATTTCTGCCACTTGATAGAAGCGTTAGATGGTCGGGAAGCCGATGTTATGGTGGAAGCGAAAGGCAAGGAACAAGGTTTGCCATTCCTTCGCTTGGGAAGGTGATGGACGATGCGAATTTTAGTGACGGGCGCTACAGGTTATGTCGGCAGCCACCTTGTGCCTGCTTTGTTGGCGCAAGGCTACAAAGTGCGATGTTTGGTGCGAAGCAGGGGAAAATTGCGTCCCTTTGGTTGGGCATCGCAAGTGGAAGTTGTGGAAGGCGATTTGGAGAACTCGGAAGCGGTTCGGGCTGCTTTAAAGGGCGTCAACTCCGCCTTTTATTTGGTGCACAGCCTGTCAACCCGAGATTTTGAACGGCGCGACGCCCTCATCGCTGAGCAATTTGGTTGGATCGCAAGACAGCAGCGCGTCAAACAAATCGTTTACCTCAGCGGATTAGGTGACGAAAGGGAAAGGTTGTCACTACACTTGCGCAGCCGTCACGAAACGGGACGAAGGTTGCGTGTCGGCGGCGTTCCTGTTTTGGAATTTCGCTCGGCAGTCATCATCGGCTCAGGCAGCCTCTCCTTTGAGATGGTTCGCTACTTGACAGAAAGGTTGCCCGTGATGATTTGCCCTCGTTGGGTTCGCACCCAACTGCAGCCCATCGCCATCAGCGATGTCATCGCTTACTTGACAGCAGCCTTGAAGTTGCCTCCGACAGATGAAATCGTGGAAATTGGAAGCCCCGATGTCGCCGACTACTTGGCGATGATGCGCTATTACGCTGAAATGAAGGGTTTGCGTCGGTTCATGGTTGTCGTTCCCGTCTTCATGCCCGAACTGGCGTCCTATTGGGTCGGGTTGGTCACGCCCCTGCCTGCTTCCGTCGCTCGCCCTCTAATTGAAGGGTTGCGCAACGATTTGCTCGTCCTTCGCCACGAACCCGCCTTAAGGCTCTTTCCCGAAATTCGTCCGATGTCGTGGCGGCGAGCGATGTTGCGAACTGTCAAGGGCTACGGTTTGGAAGGCAATCCCGAAGGCTTTTGGCAAACGGTCGGTGGCGATTGGGAACGAGTGGGAATGCATTGGGAACAAGGGCGCATCGTGGAAATCCGAAAGCGCTCTGTCGCTGCCGATGCAGAAACAGTTTTCTCCGTCGTCAGCCGACCGGGCGGCGAGATAGGGTGGCTTTACGCTGACAGTTTGTGGCAGTTGCGTGGTCTTCTGGATGCCTTGATTGGTGGCGTTGGAATGCGGCGCGGTCGCCTTGACCGACCTTTGAAAGTCGGCGACGCTGTTGATTTCTGGCGCGTGGAAGCCGTAGAGCCACCGAAACTTTTGCGCCTAAAAGCCGAAATGAAGTTGCCAGGTGAAGCGTGGCTGCAATTTCGCATCGTCCCTAAAAGCGAAAACGAAAGCGTGCTCGTGCAAACGGCAGTTTTTGAACCGCTCGGTTTGCTCGGCTTGTTCTACTGGTATGCCTTATTGCCGTTGCACGCCCTCATCTTTTCGGGTCTATGCAACGCCATCGCCGAGCGAGCGGAAGGTTTGAAGGTTCGCAAAAATTTGGTGCGAGCCCGTTCTTAAAGCCCAAAAAATTTTCTGATCGCAGGGAGTTTTCCCGAGCAACCGAAATTTTAACCGCTATTGGCTGCCGTTTTCGCTCTGAAGCCAACTTTAAACGGCGATTTGCACTAATTTGTTGGAGTTTGCGCTTTCCCAAACAGCCTCGGCGACTTGAAGGTCTTTTGCACCGTCCCAGAGAGTGCTTGCTGGTTCGCCTTCGCCCAGACAAGCCTTTGCGAACGCCTCTATTTCGCCCTGATAACCGAAAGCGCCTTCAGCCTTCGTCGCCAAAACTTCTGCCCACTCTGGACTCCATGTCAGCGTTTGAGTCCTGCCACCGACTTTGAATTCAGGTAGCATCAATTCCCTCGGTCGGTAGCGCAGGTGAAGCATGTCAACGACTTCAAGCCAGCAGCCGTTCCCCGAAAGGCAAAGTCTTTCGCGAATTTTCCAGTCTTTCGCCTCAAGGGAGTTAAGGTTCATAATGAATGGGATGCCGCTTTGGAACTTGCCGACGACGGCGTAAGCGAACATGTTTTCGGTCAGGCGGTAAAGTTTTGCGTAAACCTCTACGATCTCGCCGCAGAAAAATCTGGCAAGGTTGAAAAGGTGAACTGCTTGCCCGATCAGGAAGGCTTTTGCTGGGTCGTCAATGCCCCAAATCGCAGGGTAAGGTCCGTTTGAGAACTCAATTTGCAGGAAGTGGATGCCACCGAATTCTGGAGACGATGTAATCTGCTTCGCCATCCGATAGCCAACCGCATAACGCTTCATGTAAGCAACTGCTCCCCACAAGCCTCGTTCCTCAGCGTAGCGAGCCAGCGAAAGTGCCTCTTCGTAGGAAATTGCCGAAGGCTTCTCCACAAAGATTGGCTTGCCAGCGTCAAGGCAAATCTTTCCAACCTCAACATGCATTTGCGGCGGACCGACAATGATGACGCCGTCCAAGTCCTCTTTCTCAAGCATCTCCCTGACATCGGTATACCAACGCAATGCGCCGAAGAAACGGGCATTCCTTTTGGCAAGTTCCTCTTTGAGGTCGCAGACTGCGACAAGTTCAACCTGTGGGATTCTGTGGAGGGTCGGATAAAGGACAGAAGTGGCGTGTCCACCGCAACCGACAAACCCAATCCTTGCCTTCCTCTCTGCCATCCCTCATTCCCCCTTGCGAAGTTCAAAAATCAACGGCGACTAAAGCCGATGGTGTGTCAACAACGGTGTCCATCGCGCCACAGTCCTTGACAGTCAAGACTTTGCAAAGGCGGCTTTAAAAGCGAGAGTAATTTGAACCCATTGAGTGGTTTGAGCACGGTTTGATCCCCGCTCTTGACAGTCCTTCAATCAATTGGTCGCCGATAGTAACGACAGCCATTTCGCTAAGCGAGCGGGAGACAAGTTGCTCAATCGGCAGAGTGCTTTCTGCCTCAAGCACCTCGCGCAATTTCGCCCTCGTTTCAGGATGGCGGGCGATCAACGAGCAGCAATCTTTGTAAGGCTGAATTGACAACTCGTATGTGCCGATTTGCTGAGCGAGGGTGATAATCTCTCGCTTGTCGTAAGTCAAGAGCGGGCGGAAGATGGGCAATTCAGATGCGTTGTCCAAAACCGAAAGGTTTTCCAAAGTTTGTGAAGCGACTTGACATAGGTTATCGCCCGTGACGATGGCTTTATGTCCATGTTCTTTCGCAATCTGGTTTGCCACCTTTACCATGAAGCGCCGGAAAAGCACCAACTCCAACTTGGGGGGAACTTTGCTCATGAGCAGAGCCAACTGGAAAGTGTGATACGGAACGAGGAACAAGTGGCAAGTCACGCCTTGTGGCACGACGAGCCTTTCAACCAACTTCGGAACTTTCTCCGCAACAGCCTCATCGTTGCTGGGGAAGGCGTGAAAGTGAACGAAGTCAACGAAGCAACCTCGTTTCATCATCAACCACGCAGCGACAGGCGAATCAATGCCACCCGAAATGAGAGCCAAAACTTTTCCCGTCACTCCAACAGGCAACCCACCAACACCTTGAACTTTCGGTCCGACTTGGTAGATGCAGTCTTGGTAAACGCGGAACGAAAGCAGAATGTTGGGTTCATCCAGGTCAACAGGAGCACCAATAGCCATTGCGACTTGCTGCCCCACCATTCGTTCCAACTCGCGCGAAGTAAGCGGAAAAGATTTGTCAACCCTGCGAATACGGACGGCAAAGGTCTCCTTGCCCGAAGCGAGAGCGGTGTAAGTTTGTATAGCGGCGTCAACCATCGCATCAATGGAACGATTCAGAAACCTGACAGGTGCAGCGTAAGCGACACCAAAAACTTTCGGTGCGGCAAACAGGATGTCAACCAGTCGGTCCGTTTCAGCCCTCACAAGAAGGCGATCAAAAAGGTCCTGCACTTCAACCCCAAATCGGCTTAAGGCTCTTTGTAGGTTTTTGACCAACGCTTTCGTGAAAGGTCTCCTATTGCCGCCTTTCAAGCCGATCTCGTGGTAATGCACCACGACCCCGTCCCAAGGCAATTTGAGCCACTTGTCAATTTCTGGCGGAACAACCTTTTCCTGCACCAACATGACACCAATCACCTGCGCGCCTAAACTTTGTAAGGTCCGCATCAAATTTTTGCCCAACACTACATTTTGCGACGGTGATGGTGTATGTGGCGATGGTGTTTGTTTGTCGTTTTCGCTTTGGTGACGAGAGCAACGGCGCAAACGCCTGATTGGTTTTTTGCCGCTGAGGGACTTCGTTCGCCTGAGGAATTGAACGCATATGTCAGAGCGGGAATGTCGGTGCTTTGGGTTCAGGTCAACTACCGCTTGGAAGGCGATTTCAGCGATTACGACGCCTTGCTTGATGAGGCTGACAGGATGAAAGTTCCCTACATCCTCGCTCTGGATTTACGCCCGCCACCGATGTTGAGGCAGACCCTTCGGTGTGCGCCTCACGACCCCGCTTATCTGGTTTGGCTGGGTCGTTGGTTGGACACTGTTATCCCCCACTTCCGTCAACGCCCCAACCTTCTCGGCTATGCCCTCGGTCGCGAGGTTGACGAAGTTGTGAGTTACGATGACGAAGGTTTCGTCCTTTTCCTGCAAAGTCGCTACCAGAGTTTGGAGCAGTTGAGCAAGTCTTGGCAATTGCCCGTGAATTCGTGGCTTGTCCCACAAGCAGTTGCAATGCAAGCAGATGACCAACAATCGCCTTTGCAATACGGGCGACCTTCTTTGGACGCTGCCCTTTACCGCTGGACGACCTTGCATAAATTGTTGATCCTGTGGGCGCAGGAAGTTCGGAAACGAGACCCAAACCCTCAGCATCTACTCTTCGCCGGTCCTTTAACGACATATCGCAGCCTTGCAGTTGTCCCACCCGATTATCAAGGCGTCATCCCATTCCTCTCTCCAGAACGGGCGGAAGCAGATTGGCTGGCTCACAATTGCCACGCTGTAGCCATTGCACGACGGGGCGGAAGGTTCATCGTCGTCCCCATGCTCACAACTCGCTTGAGGGATGGTCGCATCATTCTGCCTGAGGCGCTGATTCGTTGGTCAATGGCAGCGATTGCTATGGGGGCAAGAGGCGTCATCTTCAACGATTGGTCAGCGATTAACGACTTTCCTGCTGTTCGGGAAAATGTGGCTGCTTTGATAAGCCGGGTTCAAAGCGAAATCCCTAAAGACGCTTCACCTGTCACTCGCACTGCCATCCTTTACACGCCTTTCGGCGAAGGGACTTTGGACGCTCAAGGTCTTCCACTTTACGGTTTCGCACTTTTGACTGGCGCTCAAACTCAACCTTTAAGGCTAACTTGGGATGAACCTGCGTCGCTTTTCTTTTCCCTTCGCTTCAACGCTTGGGGCACTGTGGATGCAATCACGCCCTTTGAGTTGACGCCAGAAATTTTGAGCCGATACAGGGTTTTGTTTGCTCCCGTAGCGGCTTATTTGGAACCAGCGATGCAAGCCAACTTAGCAAATTTCGTTGCCAGTGGCGGCATAGTCGTTGCTGATCTGGGATTGGGCGCATTCCAAGCAGAAGCACCTTTTCAAACCTTCCCACCGACTTTGCGGGAGTTGTTTGGATTGACAGTTATAAGGCGGTTGGTGGTTGGACCGAGCGTTAGGACGAACATGGTTGTCGTTCGCCCTCATCCCCTTTTCCCCAACATTCCCGAAGGCTTTGAAATTGGCAATCAAGTTGGAGCATTCGGACCGGTTCTGGGATTGATGCCCGCAGCCCGGGCTCCCTATTGGGCGCTGCTGACGGTTGCGAGGACGGGCAAGAGGTTTGTCAAGCAAGATGGCAAAGTCCGTGTGCTTCCGGGAATTCCTGAACGGGCTGCGGTTCTGATCAACTCTTATGGGCGAGGTTACGCTGTCTTCGCATCAACCTTCCTGTGGACGATTTGGTCGCCGAAGGATGTAGGGTTTGACTTGTTTCATGGTTCGTTGATTGAGCGGGGTTCGGCACTAAGGGTTGTCGGGAGTTTTGTCCCTAATGTCTGGGTGAGCGTGATGGACAAAGGGATTTTGGTCATCAACCCAACCGATACTCCACAGCCAGTGAGGTTGCTCTGGCGAACGCCTGTTTTCTACGCTTTGACAAATGCGACGGTGCGCCCAATCAGCACTTTGCCCTTGGTTCAAGAGATAACGCTAACACTTCACCCTCACGATTGGGCTTTCTTGCGCCCAATCGCCGATTTGTCCCCTCCCGTTGAAGTGACGACGGAAGTGAAGGGTAAGGATTCCTTGAAATTGCGGTTAGGAAGTGCTTTGGGCGGGAAAGTGAATGCCCGATTTTGGTTGCCTTCAAACGCCAAGAGTTTGCAAGCCATCATTGAGCAAAACAGCACAACACAGAAGCGACAACTTGCCACTGACCAGTGGGGAAGGTTCGTCCTTGAAGGTGTCCCAACTCCATCAACCTTGACGGTTGAATGGAGCAAGTGAAGGACAACCCTGCTCAAAGTGCAAAAACGAAAAAACCGCCCCAGCAAGCGCTGGGGCGGCTCAGTTTCAGATTGGAGACTTCAGGTTAGAAGGAAGTGTTGAAAGCAACTCCAACATACTGCTGCTTGACTCCAGTATCTCCAGCACTCTTGTTGCCGTAGACAACATCCAGAGCCAAGCGTCCGATCTTCCAACCGCGATAGGCGACGGTGAAGACATCGCCAAAGTCGTTGCCGTTTTGGTCATCTCCGGTGAACCAGCGCAAGGAGATGGGACTCTTGCCGAAAATCTTCAGGTCTGCCTTCAAGTCAATGACCTTGTCGGAGAGGACGAAGGCGCCCACAGGGGCACCATAAGCAACGGGACGGAGGAAGAGGCGCTCTGTGTTCGTGATATAGAAGGGGTTGTAGACAGTAACTAAGTGACCGGCAAAGTTAGAGGATGCGTCGGTGTAACTGGCGATAAGGTCAATTCGGTCAGTCTTGAGGATGTCGGCTTCAATGTAGTAGAGGTTGCCACGAGCCTTGTTGTTGGCAGTGTCGCGGTAACTTCGGACCCACTCGGCTCGGATTTCAGGGAGAATGTTGCCAGCCAAGAGCCTAAAGGAGAGATCGGCACCGTATGCCTTGTAGTTTCGCTCACCAGTGTAAAGCCAACTCACTGCGAGTTTGAGCCTGTCTTCACCCAAGAAGCCCCTACCAACGCGGACACCAAACATGCCGTCGGTTCCACCGGGATAGTAGTCAGTGAAAGCGTTGCCAGTGGGAATATCAGCGCCGACAAAGGTCCAGTCAAGCCCTAACCTTTTAGCATCAACTCGGACGCCATCAACGGCAGCGAAGTTAGTGTCCAGCAGGAAGCCATAGCCAAACTTGACAAACTGGCGACCGAGAGTAACTGCGCTCTCGCCAAGGACAGGCAGGTCCACCTTGCCTTGCAAGTTGAGTTCCCTAATAGCGAGGGTGTCCGTTTCGCGCCCAGCAGCAGCCGCAGCAGCACCGGAAACCCAGATCAACTTCAACGAAGCCTTCCAGTTCTCGTCAATTTGCCGCTCAGTTGCGATGTCTGCTCGCAGGTAATAGGAACGGTCAGACCAGTTCAGTTCATCAGCGTCAGCGGCGCGAGTGCTGTCAATTTCTTGGACATGCTTGAGGTCAATGGTGATAGGCAAACCTTCAGCGGGCTTCTTCTCCTCAAGGTCCTTGATTCGGGCTTCCAGTTCGTCAACGCGAGCACCAAGTCGTTCCAAGTCGGCTCGGAACTCCTTCAACAAGTCGCGAACGATGGCACGAACTCGCTCATAATCAACCTTGCCTTCGGGACCTGGTGGACCTTGCGGACCAGCGGGACCTTGTGGACCAGCAGGACCTTGCGGACCTGGAGGACCTGGCGGACCGGGCGGACCTTGCGGACCAGCGGGACCTTGTGGACCTTGAGGACCGGCAGGACCTTGAGGACCGGCAGGACCACGGAGCAATTCCCGGATTTCGGGCTTTGTCCGGATGGCTTCAAGCAGCCGATAGACAGCGATAGCGAACTCGTAGCGAGTCATTGGCTGCTTTCCCTTGAAGGTGCCATCCGGGTAGCCCTCAATGATGCCGAGGCGAGCCAACTCTCGGACTGCGTCATACGCCCAGTGGGTGATGGGAACATCTCTGGGCACTTCCTGCGCTACAACGGGCTTGACACCCATCACGCTAAGCGCAAGGGCAGCGCCCGCGAGGAAGTGAAACCACGCAACCTTCCTCATTTTGACAACCCCTCCTTACTCTGCCGCATGATGCGGCGGATTTTTGCCTTCGCGCACCGCCACCTCGGTCCAACCGCGTGGCGGTGCTTTAATTTTAGCGACGCTGCCGAAGTTGTCAAGCAGCGTCGCTGTTTTCCGTTTTGTTAGACCTCTCACGGCTTGAAAAGTTTCGTGTCAACCTCGCCTGAAGCCCGAAGAGAGCGTTTGCGTTCTGCCAAGTGGCTTCAACCAGTTGCTCTACTGGGATTCCTTTCAACCTTGCGACGAACTCAGCGATGATGGGCAAAAATGCAGGCTCGTTTCGTTTACCCCGATGCGGCACAGGGGCAAGGTAAGGGGCATCGGTTTCAATCAACAAGCGCTCAAGAGGCACCTTTGCTGCTACTTCCCGGATATTTCCCGCCTTCTTCTCAAAAGTGACAATCCCTGTGATGCCAATGTAAAAGCCTAAATCAAGCCAAGCCTTTGCTTCGTCCCAAGTCCCCGCGAAGCAGTGAGCCACACCTTGAAGGGGTTTGCCGAAATTTTTGACAACCGCTAACGCCTCAGGATGGGCTTCGCGAATGTGCAAGATAACTGGAAAATTCAACCGCCACGCCAAATCCAACTGCTCTTCAAAGGCTCTAAACTGGTCTTGTCTCGGTGAGAAATCGTAATGAAAGTCAAGCCCTATCTCGCCGACAGCGATGACCGAAGGGTCTCGGGCTAAGAGAGCCAATGTCTTGGCTGCCTCTTCGCCCCAGTTCTTTGCCTCATGGGGATGAACGGCAATTGAGGCGAAAACCGCTGAACCGTCAGACGGCGCATCAGAACATTGGGCAACAGCCCTCTCGCTGGATGGGATATCGTAGCCGACATTGATCACGACTTCAACGCCAACCGACTTTGCACGCTTCAACGCATCCTTCCAGTCATTAGCAAACTGCGGATGATTGAGGTGGGCGTGAGTGTCAATCAGCATAAAGCGTCACCGCTGAACTACCTTGACAGTAGGTCTTCGCACCCTCTCAACTATCCGAGGTATGTAAGGGGCGATGAGCCAAACTAAAGCAGCCAAGACCAGAAGCAACAAACCAATTCGCCACCAAATAAAGCCAATGGCGACAACCCTCAATTCGGTTCGGTTGAGTGGGTCTAAGTTCAACTCAGCCATGTTGCCGTCAATAGACGCGACATTTGACCTTTCAGGCAGGATTCGCCCTGGCATGTAAATTCTGACTGTCACTTTCCTATTGGCAGCCACGACTTCTTCGTCCTTCGTCTGGAACAACTCGGCAGGTTCGTAACGAACCCTAAGTTCGTAATTTGCGCGAAACCAACCGTTACGCCGCTTGAATTCAACAGTAACTCCGGGCATAGGTTTGGTCTCAGGTCGGGACGAGTAAGTCCTCCAGACTTGAACGATGTTCATCTCGCCTTTCCGTTCAACGGAGATGCGCCAGTTACGACCCAAGTAGTTTTGGGCTGCAGCCTTGAGGACATCGGCTGCTCGCTGGGATACCATCGCAGTGAAGGTGTGGGTGATTTTGCCAAGGCTGTTAACTTGCATCTCAACTTCAACGCAACCTGTAAGCAGCAGTGGCAAACAAAAGACCAAAAGCCACATCTTCCTCAACATGCCCAACCACTCCGTTGCTCTTCGGTGAACCTCGGTTTGAAGGCAGCGCTCAAAAGTTGCCTCGTCAGAAAGTCAACTTCCGCCCGGTTTCTTCGCCAATGACGCGGACATTAGCCGCCCGCAAACCTTTTGGGGTTCGCTCAATGTCAAACTGGACAATCTGACCTTCCTTCAGCGAGCGATAGCCTCGTCCTTGAATGGCAGTGTAGTGGACGAAGACATCCTCGCCATTCTCCTGCTCAATGAAGCCATAACCCTTTTGGTCATTGAACCATTTGACACGACCTACCGGCACGGCTTGCGTCCTCCCATCTTTTTCGTTTGACCGGCACCCGTCGGGACCTTGCGTCGGGAGGACGCAAGCCCGAACAAGCACCAGCCATTCTCCCATCGCCCATTGCCGCCTTTAGGCGGACCAACGAGCGACCGACATTTGCAGTTTAACGAGGAAATTTCAAGGTGTCAACGGTTTGAGGCGCGCAGCATATTTTATCCGTGGGGGTCAAGAAGATGAGCATCAAAGTGAGACTCATCGGCACCACCGTTTACTTTCTGCCGATCCAAATGCGAATGCCTTTGAAATTCGGAAAAGAAACCGTGACAGAAGTCCTTTGCTGCCGCGTGAGAGTTGAGATCGTTGACGAAAACGGCAAACAAGCCGAAGGTTGGGGTGAAACGCCGCTCATCGCTCAGTGGGGTTGGGCGAGCGAAACGCTTTCGTATTCTGAACGACTTGAAACCATGAAGGACTTCTGCTTGAGGTTGGCAAAAGTGTGGAGCAAGTTTGACGAAAGTGGACACGCTTTTGAAATCGGGCACGAATTCCTAAGGCAAGTTTTGCCTTCGCTTCTGTCGCAGATTAACGAGGAAAGAACGGGACGCGAACCGATGCCATACCTTGCAGCCCTTATCTGCAACTCCCCGTTTGACATAGCGCTCCACGACGCTTACGGCAATTTGCTTGGGTTCCCGGTTTACGAGACTTATCGTCCCCCGTTTATGCGACACGATTTGAGCACTTACCTTGAACCTGACGACGAAAGCGTTGACTTTCGCGGCAAGTATCCCGCCGATTTTTTGCTCCCCAACCCACCCCGCAAGTTGCCCGTTTGGCACCTCGTTGGAGCAAAAGACCCATTGACGGAAGAGGACTTGACAGGAGATGAACCCAATGATGGCTACCCTGTTTTGCTCCGCGACTGGATTTTGCGCGACGGGTTAAAGTGCCTGAAGGTGAAACTCTCTGGCACAGATTTTGACTGGGACTACAAACGCTTTGTCAGAGTGGGGCAAATTGCGATGCAGCACGATGTCCTTTGGTTAACGGCTGACTTCAATTGCACCGTCACCGACCCCGAGTATGTCGTTGAGTTCCTTGACAAACTTATGCTTGAGCACCCGCGCTTGTGGCAGATGCTGCTTTACATTGAGCAACCCTTCCCCTACGACCTTGAATCGCATCCAATAGATGTCCGAACCATCGCAGCAAGGAAGCCAATCTTCATGGACGAAAGCGCTCACGATTGGAAGTTTGTTCGGATGGGGCGGAAACTGGGCTGGACAGGGGTTGCTTTGAAAACTTGCAAGACCCAAACTAGCGCGTTGCTCATGCAGGCTTGGGCGAAAGCGCACGGGATGTTGCTCATGGTTCAGGACTTGACAAATCCGATGCTCGCTCTCATCCCTCATGTTCTGCTCGCCGCTTACTCTGGAACGCTCATGGGAGTTGAAGCAAACGCGATGCAATTTTACCCGCAAGCATCTGAGCCCGAAGCGAAAGTCCATCCTGGCTTGTATCGTCGCCAGAACGGATGCGTGGATTGGAGCACGGTTAAGGGCAGCGGGTTCGGTTACAGGATAACGGAGATAGAACGAGATTTGCCCGAACCAGTCTGGATTTCAGGTTAGACTGGATAGTTGGGTTCCTGCCCGACCAAAGATTTACGGCACGGCAGGAGCCGTGCCCTCAAATTAATTGGCTAAAGGCAAGACGGCATACGCAATCTTGACAGCCTCTCAGCGGGTTGCAGCCACTTGCCAACCCAAAGCGCGAACACTAGTGAGCCCTACTCTTGCCTCTGCCCTCGTTTGCTGAGCGTGTTCGGAAAGCCCAACGGTCTCGTAAAGGTTTGCCAATAAGACCTTCGGCTCAGGCTGATTCGGGGACCGCTTCAAAGCGGTTTTCAAGATTGAGATGGCTTCCGAATAGCACCCCTGTGACTCTAAGAAACTGGCTGCTGCGAGACTGTAAGCGATGAAATCTGGCGCTTTGCTCCTTAGTTGTTGAAGGGCGAACTTGATGTCTCGTGCTTCTGCCGGATGCAGGACAACGAACCATGCACTCTCTTTGGCGTTAGGGACTCCTATCGCTTCCACTTGCCAAATGTAAACCCGTCCTGGCTTGAGTTCTGGGGCATCGCTTGGATAATGCAGAGAATTTTGGCTCACCACAGTTTCCCAAACCCGCTTGTCGTCGTCAAAGAAGCCCACTGTCACACGATAACCTTTGGCGTTTTCAACCTCCGTCCACACAAAAGTTGGTCGCTCTTTAAGGACTTTGGTGTTTCGGGGTGAAAGCAAGACCAATCGGTTTTTTGTGGGAAGCGATGTTGGAGCGCGGGCAGCAGCGACCGTCGTCAAGTTTTCCTCGGAGAAAGTGGATTTCATCCTGTTGACAAATGAGCCCCAAATTTCACGCCAAAGAGAATCGCGGGCGACCCTAACAGGGTTTATGCTGACCGTCTTCTTCGGACCAAGGGTTTGAGCCCGACCCGTCGGCGTCCAAACCACAACTTTGCCGTTTGAACCAGTCCTCAAAACATCGCCCGCGTAAACGGGCATGTTCACCTTTGCAGGTTGCCATACACTTTTCCCGGCGCGCTTAATTTGCACTTGCCCCTTGACTTCCGTTATGACCCCGACAGGGTTTTCAGCCTTAACCGCAACCGCCACCAACAAAACCTGTGCGATGACAAAACTGACAAACAATCGCTTCACTTCATGTCACCTCCTGCCTCAAAGTTTTTGAACTGCCCTTTGAGTGTGGAAGGCTTGTTGCAATGCCTCCCACAAACTCCTTGGCGTCCAAGGCTTCGGGATAACAGCATCAACGATTGACGAAACGGCTTCTGCGTCCAATTGGTTCTGCCATGCCGTCGTCAAAACAATAGGCTGCAAAGGCGCTATCTCACGAATGGCTTGGGCAACAGTCAACCCATCCATGCCGGGCATCAGCCAGTCAACAATGACGACCTCGTATGCGTTCGGCTTAAATAATTGTAAGCCAGCCATCCCGCTGGTGGCAACATCAACTTTGTGACCTGCTTGCCTGAGGACCTCGGCGAGGGCAGCGGCGACCGTTTCGTCATCGTCAATCACGAGAACGCGCAAGGGCGGTAAGTGAGCGAGTTCTTCAAGGGGTTCTGCCATTTCTTTGGCAATAGGCAATCGGATGGTGAAGGTCGTGCCCTTGCCCACCTCACTGTCAACCTCAATAGTGCCATTGTGTCTGGTCACGATGCCATAGCATATGCTCAAACCCAGACCAGTCCCTTGCTCTCCTTTCGTGGTAAAAAAGGGGTCAAAGATGCGCTTTTTGACCTCTTTGCTCATCCCTATGCCCGTGTCTTGAACGGCGACGCAAGCGTTGTTGCCTTCGCGCCATGTCCGTATCGTCAAGGTTCCGCCCTTCGGCATTGCCTCAACAGCGTTGAAGATGAGGTTGACGAGAACTTGTCTCAACTCGGTCGGGTTGCCCATCACTGGGGGCAAATCAGGTTCAAGTTGCGTTTCAACCCTGATCTCAACCCCTCGCTTCATCGGCTCGTAGAACCACTTGGCTCGCGTGAATGTGATGGTGCTGGTGACCAGTTCGTTGAGGTGGACAGGCATCAAAACTTCCTGCTCGCGGGTTTGCTTGCCAAATAGCCTCAACCTGTTGACGATGTTGATGGCATCTTGGATGCCTTGTTGGATGATGACCAAATGCTTTCGCCACTCCTCATCGGCAACTTCTTCAAGGAGCAATTCCGTCGCCATCGTTACTGATGAAAGTGCGTTTCGGACATCGTGGGCGACACCGGAAGCCAACTCTGCCAACGCCCTCATCTTCTCCATCTGAGCCATTCTTTCCTGAGCCGCTTTCAACACTTGTCGCGTCCAAAGGAAGTGGTAAAGGAGCGCGCCCAACATGCCGACGCCGATAGCAATCAGCAATGGCGTGAACGGGAGGACAATGTTCGCCCAAACAAAGGCTGCTGTAACAATGAATGCGACGACGATGCTCTCGCCAATCGCCAACAGAAAACCTTTGCTTGGCACGAAGCGGCTGAGAAGTAAGAAAGTCAAGAGCGCCAAAACGATGGACATTAGCCGAACGAGCCAATGCGGCGGCTCCCAAAGAAATTGCCTCGTCAGCATCGTGTTGAGGGCTTGAGCGACGATGTGGACACCAGTGGCAAAGTGTCTGCCCGGATGAACGAGGCTTTGGTAAAACGGCGTGACGAAGTAACTGTCGCGAGTGTCGGGGTGAGTTGCGCCGATGAGCACAATCTTGCCCTCAAAAATTTCTCGCGGCGGTGGTGGCTCAGCGAAAAAGTTGCGAGCCGGGTAGCAGGCTTTGGGGTCAAGGAAAGCGGTGCTGTGAAAGTTGATGAGGAAAGATGGACCGACACCCAAGTTGTGAACGGACTGACCTGTCGCCACCTCGTAAATTGCTGCGGGGAACGAAAGCACCTTTTCGCCTCTGAGTGGATGGTAAATCAACATCCGTCGGACAACGGCGTCTGGGTCGGATGGGACATCGGCAAAGCCGACGGCTTTCGCTGATTTGAGGTAAATTGGAAGCAATGTTTTCGGTCCACCGTCTCGGTGCTGGTAAGGCAAGACGACATTGCCTGCACGGCGAATTGACTCCGCTAATTTTTTGTCCGCAGCGGGTTTGGTGCGTTGGTCTAAGAGGAAGTCAAGGGCGATAACTTTAGGTCGGTAAGCGGAGATGCGGTCAATCAGTTCTGCAAGGTAATCGCGGGGTGTAGGGACTTTCATCGGGAGTTCGCGAGCCGACGCTTCGTCAATGGCGACGATGACCAAATCTTTTGACCATGAAGGGGAGCGCCCCAGTAGTTCTCGCACCCTGAACCTGAAGTCAACGGTTATCATTTCAACTCTGGGTGCGATGAACCACCAGGGCGCACCCACTACTGCCACTACCGCTGCCGTGACTAATAGCGCTGGCACTTTCTGGTCTTCCCACCAGCGCCTAAATTGCGCCAACAAGGCGTCCAGGGCTGTTCTCAACATCAATCGCCTCTTTCCTTTTTAGCCTTCAGTCTCTGGCACTACAGGAGTGCCACCAACGAAAGTTCCTCTTTTTTCGCCTTGCAGCCCTGTTGCCGTAGCGCCCTGGTCCGCCTTAATGGCTGGCAGCGGTGAGTTGATAGAGCCACCGCTGCACCCGAGCAGCAGTAGCCCAAGCAACACGACGACCGTCCCCAACGCCAGTAGCCGCTTCACACCTGATCCCTCCTTAAGGTCTCAGGTGTGCCCTCAGACCCCCGTCCAACTGAGGGTGCTGCTATTTTAGCGACGAAGCGCCGCGTTGTCAAGAGTTGGGATCACGGCGTAATGCGTAAAGCGTAATGCGTAATTCGTGATGCGTGATGGCGTGAGGCGTGATTCGTGATGCGTGAAGTGCCATAAAGTCAGGTTCTTGCCTGACTGCAAAGTTTCGGCACGACGAAAGGGCGTATTACGAAGGAGGCATCACAGGTGTTTTTCTATCAAGGCAGGTGCTCCTGCACTGCCGAAAAATTTCGGCTTATCGGTAAGTTCTTCGCACTCCTACCTTGTCAGCCTGTTTTGGTTGGGAGGGCGAGGCTCCTACCGAGCCGAAAACAGCAGCGAATGGCGGCTGGAGATTAGCGGATGGTGAATGGCGAATAGCGATTGGCGAACGATAAGAAGACAACGAAATGACGAATGTAGCGTCAGGGCTTGCTCCTGACGGCAGTTAAAAAGCACTCACGACGAAATTACGCATTACGAATTACGCATCACGCAACACGCATCACTTCAAAACCCCTTCCCCCAAACCGCAAACGCTGCCCAGAAATAGGGGTGATGGAAGGGACGCTGGCTCAGCAGTTCAACTTGAGACCTACGAAGGGCTTCCGCTGGAGGCAAGCCTTTCAGCATGTGACGGTAGTAAGCCGCCATTAACCGAGCCGCTGACAAATCGTTGACTTGCCACTGGCTGACCACGAGAGTTTTCGTTCCCGCCGCCAAAAAGACCCAGACCAATCCCATCAACCCTTCCCCTTTGAGCGTTTTGCCCAAGCCAGTTTCGCAAGCAGATAGCACAACCATCTCCGATGCCAATTGACCCGCATCCAAAACCTCAAATGCCCTCAGCACGCCATCGTGTTTTTGGTCGGCTTTAAGCACCAACCGCGAATAAAGAGGTCGCGTTGGCTCCAAAAAAGCGTGGGTCGCAAAATGCACCCATCGGCTCTCTTTTAGAGCCTTCAACGCCTTCTCTTCTGTAGCCTCGTTCCCGATGAGTGCGCGGGCGCTTAACTTTTGGCGGTTCAAAAGCGATGCGATTGATTGAACTTCCTGACGGGCAAAAGGCAAGGGCTCTAAACCGTTCTCAAAACTCGTGACCGCTAAACCTGTCCATAGCCACTGGCTTCCCTCCCCCTTGCGGGAGGGTGAGGCTTCTGCCGAACCTGAAGACGGGACACGGGACATGGGACAAGGGACACGGGATTGGGAGTTCAATGCCCACAAGGTTGTCAGTGATGGAGCGTAAACAATCGCAAACCTTTCCGCCAAGTAAGTGCCTTCACTGTCTTGGAGGGCTTGGAACGGCAAGGCGAAGAGTGCACCGTCAGGGACGATTATGAGCCATCGTTTGCCTTGCAGCGACTTTTCAAGTGAAGCGAAAAGGGTTGCGTAAAGCCTTTGAAGGGTTGCGCCGACGGGACGGC
>Ga0071330_1035182_pt1 | contig 39143 bp, 39 predicted proteins | sample GBScel77sediment_FD_63802 | JGI IMG/M metagenome (GOLD analysis project Ga0071330, IMG submission 63802) | Hot spring sediment microbial communities from Great Boiling Spring, Nevada - Cellulolytic enrichment Sediment 77C v2 (version 2) | ecosystem: Environmental > Aquatic > Thermal springs >...
CGTTTCGAGAAGTAGTGTGGTGAGTATAGGGGTGCGGCTGGGTTGTGACCCGTAGCCCTATCTTTAGCTATGAGGTAAACTATCGGAGCCTTTGAGAACCTCATAAATAAGGTGTCATGACCCACACATAACCCTACAACAACATTTAACTCCGTACCAACTTGGTTTAGCAACATCGCTTGAAGGACAGGGTTGCACATAGATTCATAATGCCCAGGTTTCCTCTTATCCTCCTCCTTGAGTCCGATGCACGTCTTATCTATTGCGCCGCATTTACAGGCTACGGAGTAAACCTCAAGCCCCCAAGCCTCAAAAACCTTATCCAGCCTACTAGCTTCCTCACTTAAACCTACACAGAAGGCAACACCAACCCTCTTAATATTAAGCCTTCTACAAAGCTCAACAACCTCCCTAACCCTAGGCCAGAAGCCATACCCCTCCTTCTCGATAAGTGTTGAGGAGCGGTGAATACTTCTAATAAATTCGTCCTCATACTTCTGCATAGACTCCTCGACGATCCTAGGATATACGATCATAGGGCAGAAAGCAGGTTTTTCAGCCCCAGGATCATTTGCGCAAGGCTTTAACGGACACTTGGCACATTGAGGAGATTTTTCATTACCCATGCCGATGGATCAATCGCAGATAAGGTATTTGAACTTAAAGGGCGAGCAGCATATATATGATAGAGCAGAGAGGCAGACTTATGCCCGACCTCTCTGTGCTTGTAACCGGCGCCTCTGGGTTTATTGGGCGACACGTCACAACATACCTCTTAAAGAGAGGCTTTCACGTCTTAACAACAGACCTCAAAAGCGCCGATCTTAATGGAGACCTATGTGATAAGGTGTTTGTGCTAGATGTTGTTACAAAGCTTAAGTTCGATGCTGTCGTCCATTTAGCTGCTCTAACGGACATAAAGAGTAGCATACAAAACCCATACCAAACATATCTGGTGAACGACTTCGGCACACTCAATATCTTAGAGGCAGCCTCAAAAAATGGTGTAGAGAGATTCATTTACGCGAGCTCAGCAAACGTCTACGGTCTTCCACCCGAGCTCCCGGTTAGAGAGAGCGCACCCTTCAACCCTAGAACACCCTACGACTACTCAAAGGTAATCGGCGAATATCTTGTCAGGAGCTACGCGGCAACCAAAAAGATCAAGACCACCATATTAAGATCTTGGAAGATCTTCGGGGAATATGAAAGGCTTACTGCTGCGATACCTAACTTCATCAGATGCTGCCTAAAAGGCGAGCCGATACCACTTTACAATGGAGGTGCCGACACCACAGACCCATATTATGCTGAAAACTACGCTAGAGTCGTGGAACTATGCCTCCTTAAAGAAGAGGCTGTAGGAGAGGTGTTCAACGTAGGGACTGGTGTCGAGCGCTCGATCAAGGAGATCGCGGAAGAGATCAAGCGTCTGACAAACTCTGACTCCCAACTCTTAATCCTACCACCTCGAAGCGAAGCAGAGAGGGAGCCTATGAGAAGCTACCCCGATATATCGAAACTTAAGCGGCTACTAGGCTATGAGCCAGTGGTCTCGTTTGAAGAGGGGCTGCGTAGGACCATCGACTGGGTTAAAGCGGTGATAGGGTAGTAAATGATTCTAAGCAACCAGCTCCTGAAGTATTTCACTAATATCAGTGATCGGGAAGCCGTCTGGTGTGCTTATCCTCTGCTTTGCAGGTGGGTTAGATAGGTAGGTGCGTAATCTGTTGTCTAACCTTTGCTCATACGTAGGCACATTCTCATTCTGGTAGAAGACACCTATCGGGATACGGTCACCCCACTCAAACGATAGCTCGATGACCTTACAGATCTTCGCCAAGACCTGCTCCTTCGTCATATCAGCCCTCACCACAGGATCATAACCAACATCCTCAAGCCTATACACACGTGGTCTAGGCTTCTTGGTCACCGGGTCTAATCGATCTTCGCCAGAGTAGAAGGCTTTTGTGTTGATGTCGTTATAGGTTGGGCACGGCTGAAGGACATCGACAAAGGCGAAGCCCCTATGCTTGATCGCCTTCATAAAGATCTCCTTCAGATGCTTAGTGTCATAAGCATACCCCCTAGCTATGAAGGTTACACCAGCTGAGAGCGCTAAAAAGATTGGGTTAATACCTTCGTTGATGTTAGGCTCAGGCATAGCCTTGGTCTTGATACCATATCTTAGCGTTGGAGACGCTTGACCCTTCGTAAGCCCATACACACCATTATCATGCACAATATATGTGATATCGACATTTCGCCTACCGGCGTGGATAAAGTGGCTCACACCTATCCCTAACCCGTCACCATCACCGCTCACAGCAATAACCTCAAGATCTGGGTTCGCTAGCTTAGCACCTATAGCGTATGGCAGAGGTCTGCCGTGAAGCGTATGCATACCATACGCTTTAACAAAATGTGGTAGCTTACCTGAGCAGCCTATCCCAGAGAAGATCACAACCTCATCAGGCTCCAACCCAAGTTCAGCCAAAGCAGATTGGAGTGCACTAAGTATGCCGAAGTTCCCGCAGCCCGGGCACCAGTCGTTATGTATCTGCTCTTTAAAGTCCGCCAGCTTAAGCACCAAGTGTCAAAACCCTCCTCTTGGGCGCTGTGCCTTCAACCACAGATCTTAGGGCTTGGTACACTTCGTCTTGCAGCATAGGCCTCCCATTATATTTGAGGATGTAGTTGCTTATCTCTATACCAGTCTTCTCCGCGATTAAACCACCAAGTTGCCCAGAGTAGTTCATCTCAACATCTATCACCTTTGAGCCTTCAAGGATCTCGGCGATGTGTTTTGAAGGTAGTGGGCTGAGCATCTTCACTTGTAGGAAGCCTATGTTCACTCCTTCGCGCTCTAACTCATCTAATGCGTCTAGAATCGCACCCTTGGTTGAACCCCAGCTTACAACCTTAAACTTCGCATCTTCACTACCATAGTATCTAATCCTATCCTCTAGCGGCACCTCTACTTCAACTAGCTCAAGTTTACGCATCCGCTTATCCATCATCATAACCCTATTCTCAGGGTTCTCGCTTATGTGACCAACCTCATCATGCTCGTCGCCCGTAGCCCAATACACACAGCCCTTCGTACCTAGCTTCACTCTCGGTGATATACCCGTTGGTGTAAACTCAAACCGCTTATACTCCCCACCAGCAGCCTTAATCCTCGCCACATCTTCTTCGCCGATAAGATCGCCGCGTTCTATCTTCACCAAACTCGGGTCTATGTTTACAGTCTGATTACTATTGGCTAGCGCTTTATCCACCAGATGGATTACTATAGTCTGATACCTCTCAGCGTAGTTAAAGGCTTTTGCTGCATCATAGAAGGATTCCTCAATATCACCAGACGCTATAACGATTCTTGGAAACTCACCGTGCCCAGCGTGTAGAGCATACCTCAGATCACCCTGCTCCTGTCTAGTCGGGAGACCAGTTGATGGACCGCCTCTCTGATATAGGGTTACAACAACAGGCACTTCATTAATACCAGCCCAACCCAACCCCTCAACCATAACCGAGAAGCCCGGTCCTGAGGTGGATGTTGCTGCACGCGCCCCAGCTAATGCTGCCCCTGTAGCGCTCGTCAGCGCCGCGAGCTCATCCTCTGTCTGAAAGACTACTATCGAGCCTAAATCATCTCCGCCGTTAAGTCGGAAGATCGCGTGCGCTTCTAGAAAGATACTTTCGTCTGCTGCTGGTGTGATCGGGTAATAGCTTTGGAATCTACATCCACCTACAAGCTTACCCAGAGCGATAGCTTCATTTCCAGTCAAGATAAGACGTCTACCATTAGGTTGGCTCTTCAGCTTATGGGGGTAGGAGCCGCTGAATCGCTTCTTAACGTACTCATACGCTATTCTTGCGCCTTCAATATTTTCCTCAACCACCTTACTCTTACCTTTGAAGACATTCTTTATAGCCTGCTCGAGGAAGGCTAAATCGAGCTCCACTAGCGCTAGGCTTGAGGCTACAGCCAGCACGTTGATCATCCTGGCTAATTCGCTGATCTTCTTTTCAGATGTTCTGGAGATTTCACTAAGTATTTCATCATAGGGTATGGGGTATGTCTTCACGCCCTTACCCTTGCATTCTTCTATTAGGCTTCCGATAGTAGGGCTTAGACCTTGCTCCCCAAGTCTCTTTACTAACCTATTCTTTACATTCTTATCTAAGGTTGGTATAGCGTCTATGTTTCTATCTAGGAGCCTTGGATCGTAGATTATGCCACCCTCCTCAGTAACTTCATCGAAGTGGACAGCAACCGTCTCCTCATCGAAAGAAGCCAATAAGTCAACTCTACTCCTCAAAGATCTTACGGGCTTATCGCTGACCTTCAGCTGAAAATAGCTGTGCATCCCCTTTATGTTAGAATGATATTCTCTTTTCCCATAGATGTGTAAACCCGCTAGACCACAAGCTTTAGCGAAGATGTTGGCAGAAGTGTCTACTCCACTACCCTGCTGCCCTCCAATCATATATGTGAGGTCGTTCGTCAAAGTTTTAACCGCCTGTTGCTCTCCCATATCCTAACGCGCACTCACAATCATCAATCTTCCCACAATAGGGGCACGCACAGACACATTCATCGATAGGCATATGGCATCTTTCGCAGTAGGCTTCGGCATACGCTCGTCCAACAGGCACTATAGCTAAAACCTCAGGCACCTCTTCTTTAATCGCGTTAAGTATGCCTTTTTGAAGCTCGAAGGCCAAGAGTTTACATTCTGAACATGCTTCGGACGGTCTAATTTTAAGTATCCCCTTCTCGAACCCTTCGTAGTGTAGGGCTGTATCTTCCCCGATCTCTTTGTTTATTTTAGCTAACGCGGCTTTTATCCTCTCTTCTATTGTTTGCATACCTTACAATCACCTTCGAACGATGCAGTTATTGGAGTACATCTTCTATATCATTAGTTACTCGTTTAAAGCATTTAACCATTTGCACAAGTTGCCGAAAAGTGTAGGAGCAAGTTTAAAGGCTAGCGCGGGTAAAATGGTAAGGAGAGGGGCTGAAGCGTGGACACAACCTCACCCATAGAGTTCTTAGTGAATGTGAGAGAGAACCTTCTAGCCCTTTCACCAATGAAGATTATTCTTAGACGCAGCATACCCGCGCTCAACCTCCCATCCTATAAGATAGATGAGCAGAGCGAGGGGATGAGTTTAGAGGTACCGAGGTGGGTAGGTGAAGTGCTAGTCAATTTAGGCTTTGCCTCAGCACCAAACGAAGGGTTTGAAGCAGAGCTCTTCAAATCACTCAGCAGAGAGCGTATGCAAGGGCCTCTGCAGCTCTCAACGCTGAAGAAGGACTTCTACATCAACTTAAAGACCTTCCTCGAAGAGTTATCTAAGAAAGCCCGTAGTGATCCTAAGTTTGTTACACAGCTTGAAAAGAATGCTGCTGCGGCGCGTGATCTGATGAGATATAGGGTTCAGAAGCTTCTCTACGTAGCCTCAGCCTCAACACTGACCTCTGAGTTGATAGAGAAGATTACGCCTGAAGAAAAGGAGCTTGTGGAATCGGTCAGAGGTTTAATCAAGAGCTGGTTATCTTCAATTATAGGCGAGGAGTAATGGCTGAACTAACACAAGCGCGTCTACAAGACATATTCAGCGACTTCATAAAGACGTATAGAGATAGAAGCGGGGCATTAAAGTACAGGGAGCGTGTTTCACAAATACCTATTTCTGGCGCTAAGTCACTTGTGGTAGACTTTGATGATCTATCATTCTATAACGTAGACGTTGCTGAGCTGCTCCTCCGCGAACCTGATGAGTCTTTAGCAGCATTCAAGAACGCTGCCTATGAGGCACTTAGGGTTGAGAACGCTACCTATGCAGAGAGGATACGTAATGAGCTGACCGTAAGAATAAGAGGATTACCAACAAGGATCGAGTTAAGGCGCATATCTACAGAGTATTTGGATCAGCTGATCTCTGTTGCTGGGATGGTGGTGCGGACTTCTGAGCTAAGACCTTTAGCGGTCAAGGCTGCTTGGCGGTGCAAGAAGTGCGGGCACATAAATTATGTTGAGCAGAAGGGCATCATCCTACTTAAGCCCAGAAGGTGTGAGGAGTGCGAGGAATCGAAGGAATTTGAATTAGACCCTAAAAAGACAGAATTCGTAGACTACCAAGTTATAAGAATTCAAGAACTGCCTGAAGAGCTGCCACCGGGGCAGCTACCGCAGACGACAGATGTAAGCTTGATAGGCGACCTCGTCAACAAAGCAAGGCCTGGAGACAGGGTGATCGTCACAGGGATTCTTAGGGCCGAGCCTGAGACAGCACTTGCTGGTGCTAAGTATAGGCTCTTCCGCTCTAGGCTTGATGGTAATTATATTGAGACACTAGGTGAGACCCCCGAGAAGATTGTGATAACTAAGGAGGATGAGGAGATCATAAAGAGCATCGCCTCGCAGCCAGCAGCCTATGAGAGACTGATCGCATCCATCGCACCAGCTATCTATGGCTATGAAACACAGAAGGAGGCTATACTACTACAGCTCGTCGGCGCACCCCAGAGGGTTCTCGAAGATGGCACAACCTTAAGAGGAGATATAAACGTCCTCCTAATCGGAGACCCAGGCACCGCTAAATCTGAGATGCTAAAGTATGTGGCTCGAATCGCCCCTAGGGCGCTGTATACTTCTGGTAGAGGCTCTACCGCTGCTGGTTTGACTGCCGCTGTTGTGAGGGATAAGACTGGTATGATGATGCTGGAGGCTGGGGCGGTTGTTCTGGCAGATCAGGGGCTAGCTTGTATAGATGAGTTTGATAAGATGAGACCAGAAGATAGAAGCGCGTTGCATGAGTGTATGGAGCAGCAGACCTGTAGCGTGGCTAAGGGTGGTATCGTAGCCACTTTGAATGCTAGAACCGCTATACTCGCAGCACTTAATCCGACCCTAGGTAAATATGATCCTCACCGTAACCTTACTGATAACGTTAACCTACCGATCCCCTTGCTCACTAGGTTTGATCTGATATTTGTTTTAAGGGATGTGCCTGAAAGGTCTGGTGACGAACGCGTGGCGAGGCATATTCTTGAGACGCATAGGAAAGGTAGCTTTGCAACCCCGCCTCCTATAAGTGTAGATTTGTTAAGGAAGTACATAGTTTACGCTAAGAGAATCAACCCCACCTTAACACCTGAGGCTGAGGAGAAGCTGTTAGAATACTATCTTAAGATGCGGAGTGTAGGTGACGCGTCTATGATAACTGTCACACCTAGGCAGTTGGAGTCGCTGATCAGGTTAGCAACTGCAAGAGCGAGAGTTATGTTAAGAGATAAGGTGAATGAAGAGGATGCATTAAGGGCTATCTCACTAATGGAGAGGATGCTCAGCACCGTTAGCGTAGATGTGAAGACGGGTAGAGTGGATCTAGGCGTCTTACACGGCAGACCACTCAGCGAAAGAACGCTACTCGAAACAGCCTTGGACGTCTTCAAATCACTTACAGGTCCAGAGCAGAAGCCAGTAGACGGTAAGGTGTTTATAGAGGAACTCATCAAAACGGGTAAATTTAAGAGGCAAGACGCTGAGCGGATGCTGCAGATACTTCACAGAAGCGGACAGATCTATGAGGTCAGACCAGGATACTTCAGAAAAGTTGTGTGATCCTAACACTTGCGTATAAGAGACCTACCGTTACCTAAAGCGCTTATTGACCTTCTCGAGGAGAAGGGTTACGTAGACCTCTATCCGCCTCAAGAAGAGGCTGTAAAGAGGGGTGTGCTTCGAGGAACTAATGTCCTTTTAACAACACCAACCGCTAGCGGCAAGACACTTGTTGCGATAATCGCGGCTGGCAAAAGGATTTTAGAAGATGGGGGGAAGGTGGTCTACCTCACACCTCTTAGGGCTCTAGCCGCTGAAAAGTATGAGGAGTTCAAGATGCTCGAGGCTCTCACCAAATCAGATGGTTCCCACATTAAGGTATACATCTCAACAGGTGACTACGATTCCCCAGGTGAGTTTCTTAGGGATGGTGATCTAATCGTCTTGACCAACGAAAGGTTCGACTCAATACTTAGACACGGCGCTTCTTGGCTAGATGATGTGAAGCTGTATGTTGCAGACGAGCTGCACCTGGTAGGCTTGCCTAAGAGGGGACCTACTCTAGAGAGCATACTCACCAAGATCAGAGCCTTCTCCTCGGACTCGCAGATAATAGGTTTGAGCGCTACGATAACGAACGGGGCTATGATAGCGAAGTGGCTTGGTGCTGAGCTCATCAACATAGACTGGAGACCCGTAAAGCTCGTTGAAGGGGTTTGGGACCACGGCAGAATCATCTATGCTGACGGTAGAACAAAGACGGTAAAGAGCACTGGGAGAGGCGCTGCAATAGATGTTGCCGCAGATGTACTTGACGAAGGAGGGCAAGCACTAATATTTGCAGAAACTCGAAGGAGGGCTGTGAGCCTAGCGGCTAAGGCTGCTGAAGTCACTAAACACTACCTCACAGAGGAAGAGAAGAAGAAGTTGAGTGAGGTTAGTAGGAGGATACTGACCGAGGCCGAGGAAACTTCCTTGAGTAGAGCCTTGGCTGAAGCCGTTGAATGTGGCTCAGCCTTTCACCACGCCGGTCTCGCATCTGCCCATAGAAGGATCGTTGAGGAAGCCTATAGAAGTGGGCTAATAAAGATACTGACAGCAACACCAACACTTGCGGCAGGGGTTAACCTCCCAGCTAGAAGGGTTGTGATAGCAAGCCTATACAGATATGATGTTGAGTATGGCGGGCAGAGTATGCTTTCTGTGCTTGAGTATAAGCAGATGTGTGGTAGAGCGGGTAGACCTAAATTTGATGATATAGGTGAGACGATTCTCTTGGCTTCACCCTCCTTCACAAAAGAAGAACTCTTCGAGAATTACATCCAAGCCAAGCCCGAGCCTATCACATCTCAACTCTCAGATGAGGGCATGCTTAGAACTCATCTGCTCGCCACGATAGCCAGCCTACCTGGGTTGTGCGACGAGGATATCGAGGAATTTTTCTCTAAGACGCTCTTTTCGCTGCAGTATAGGCGACCTACAGTGAAGATTAGGTTGAGCAGATGCTTATCCACGCTACTAAGAGACGGGTTGATTGAGAAGATTGGTCGCAGGTATATGGCTACCGAGTTTGGGAAGCGAATCTCACTACTTTATATAGATCCTGAGACAGGTGTGTTATTCAAGAAGGCGCTTCAGAGGAGCGAGGCTGGGCGAAGATACGAAGCTGGTTTAATCCACATAGTCTCGATAGCACCGGATATGTCGCCTAAACTTGCTTTGAGAAGCAAAGATACGGGTGAGGCTCGAGACTATATGGAGGAGCATAGTGAAGAATTCCTCATACAACCCTATGAGGAAGCAGCCTACTGGAGCGGCTCAGACTCCTTTAGAAATGTGCTTGTATTAGAGGCTTGGATAAGGGAGGCTAGCGAAGAAAGTATCCTAGAGAAGTATGGTGTTGAACCCGGAGACCTCTACAGAATAACCGAGAACGCTGAGTGGCTACTCTACTCTCTTAAGGAGATAGCCAAACTTCTTCAGATCAACTACTTGATTGATGAGATAGAAGAGCTGAGGCTGAGAGTAAAGTATGGTGTTAGACCAGAACTGCTCCCCTTAACCAGACTTGAAGGTGTAGGACGAGTTAGGGCTAGAGCCCTCTACAGCCACGGCTTTACAGACCTCAATAAGATCGCCTCAGCCAAGGAAGAGCAGCTAGCAGCAGTACCCAAGATAGGACCAGCGTTAGCCAAGAAGATAAAGAAACAAGTTCAGAGTCTGAGATGAACCCAGTAAGCGGGCTGGCAGCCTGTGTAAGTAGGGGTAAAGAAGATGTCTTAACGAGGATACTTTGGCAGATGATTCGCCGTGCACCCTTCGGCTTCCATTTCTACACACAACACGAGGCTTTAGGCACCGACAGCATAGATGAGCGCTCAGCTAAAGTGGGGGTTTGCTTAAGGCTTCAGAGAAAGGCACCACCTATACCTATGCACGGAGAAATCTACACGCCCGAGAACTTCGACATAGAGAAACTTGGGCAGACGCTCCTTGACAGACGTTTTGAGGAGGCTGCTGAAGATTTAGGGTCGGTTGATGGAGCGTATTCGATAGTTGTAGCAAGCGAAGAGGAGATGATTTTGGTAAGAGACCACTTAGGTCAGAAACCACTCTACTACGTGCAGAAGCCTGAGCTTATAGCAGCAGCGACCGAGAGAAACGCCTTAGAGTTGCCGGGCTTCAAAGCAGAGGCTGCGCCGAAGAACGCTATACTCTACCTATCTTACGGCGAGAAGAGGGTGTATAAGATCCCAGAAATAAGGGATGAGGGTGTAGTAGAGGATCTGGATGAAGCAGCTAACCGCATCTTAGCTCTGCTCAGATTTTCTGTTGAAGCGAGGTTGAGGAAGGCGGGTAGAGTCGCTTTAGGCTTCTCAGGGGGCTTAGATAGCGCGCTTCTGGCTAAAATCGCATCAAATCTGAAGGAGATTAAGGCATTCTGCTTGGGTTTAGAGGGGTCAAGAGACCTTGAGTGGGGCGCTAAGGCTGCTAACCTCTTAGGTTTAGATGCAGAACTATACAAAGTAGATGCTGAAGATGTAGAAGATGCGTGCAACAGATTACTCGCCTACAGTAGCTTCAGCGCTCTCGACCTAAGCATCGGGGTTGGTATAGAGTTGTTGGCTAGACGAGCAAGGGAAGAGGGCTACCAGACCCTTATGCTCGGGCAGCTGGCTGATGAACTCTTTGGTGGTTATATGCGATACCAGCGCGCTCTTCTATCAAAGGGCTTGGACGTTGCCCAAAATCTTATGAGAGAAGATATTTCATCAGCAGAAAAAGGTTTAGAGAGGGATGAATACGCTTCAGCACCATACGTTGATCTAAGCCTACCCTACGCATCTAAGCATCTCATCAACTACGCTCTCAACATACACCCCAAGCTTAAAGTAGATGAAAGGATAAGAAAGATAGTTCTGAAAAGAGTCGCTGAAATGCTAAATCTACCAAAAGAGATAGTCGAAGCGCCTAAGAAAGCGCTACAATACAGCACCGGCATAGCCAAGGTTATCAAGGCGTCAAAGAAACCCTTATAACTGAAGCAGACGATAGAAAAAATAGAGGTTCTGAACAGGTGAGTTAAATGAGTCAATCTAGGTTCCCGATAAAGAGGATAAGCGCCGTAGAGCACCGTATCGAAGCCGGCTTCAAGCCGGGGATGAACGTACCTGTCACGATATATGCCAGTGATGAACTGCTTGCTAAGATGCTTACAGACCGAACTATAGATCAAGCGGTTAACGTGGCACACCTACCCAACCTCTACAAGCACGTCGTTGTACTGCCAGATGGGCACGAAGGCTACGGCTTCCCCATAGGAGGGGTTGCTGCGAGCGACGCTGAAAACGGTGTGGTTTCGCCGGGTGGCGTAGGATACGACATAAACTGCGGCGTTAGACTCATCAGAACAAACCTTACTGTAGAGGATGTTCGACCACGTGTGAGGGAACTCCTCCAAACGATCTACAGAATGGTGCCTTCAGGTGTTGGGAGCCAAGCTATAATAAAGCTCTCTATGAGTGAATTAGACCACGTTTTAACCGAGGGTGTGAAGTGGGCCATATCAAAAGGCTACGGCTGGGAGCAGGATAGAGAGATGTGTGAAGAGCAAGGTGTTATGAAGGGCGCAGACCCCTCTGCAGTCTCACAGGTAGCGAAGAACAGGGGTGCACCACAGCTAGGGAGCCTAGGCTCCGGAAACCACTTCCTCGAAATTCAGAGAGTGGATAAGATCTTTGACAAAGAAGCCGCTGCAAAATACGGTATCACACAAGAAAACCAGATCATGGTTTTAGTCCACACAGGCTCAAGAGGGCTTGGGCATCAAGTCTGCAGCGACTACTTGAGGATAATCGAGGCTGCGACGAAGAAGTATGGTATAAGCCTCCCTGATAGGGAGCTTGCTTGCGCACCAATGTATTCGAAGGAGGCTGAAAACTACATGAAGGCCATGGCTTGTGCCCTCAACTACGCTTGGGCAAATAGGCAGATGATCACACACTGGGTCAGAGAATCATTTAAGAAGGTCTTCAAGATGAGCGAAGAAGACCTAGGCATGAGACTGGTTTACGATGTCGCTCACAACATCGCAAAATACGAGTACCACAACATAGACGGCTCGACGAAGAAGGTTGTTGTCCATAGGAAAGGTGCGACCAGAGCCTTCCCAGCCGGAAGCGACGCTATACCACAGCAATACAGAGAGATAGGGCAGCCAGTGCTTATACCCGGCTCTATGGGTACCTCATCCTGGGTGCTTAAAGGAACGGAGAAGGCTATGGAGCTGAGCTTCGGCTCAACAGCTCACGGCGCTGGCCGAATGCTCTCAAGAGCAGCTGCGATCAAAGCTTATACGGCAGAGAGGGTCAGAAGGGAGCTCGAGTCTAGGGGTGTGTTGATAGAGGCTGCGAGCTGGCAAGGTGTGGCTGAAGAGGCTCCAGCAGCGTACAAGAATGTCGATGAAGTAGCTGAGGTCTCACATGCGGTTGGGATAGCAACTAAAGTGGCGAGGCTTGTGCCTTTGGGTGTAGTTAAGGGTTAGTCTCTTCGCTTGAACTTTTCGGCAAGAGGGATAAGTCGCCCATCTTCTAGCACAGAGATTGTGGTTTCGACCGAAACGTTCAGACCTAACGCTCTGAAGAGTGAAAGGAGTTCACCCCCTCTGATGTAGCCTTGGATGTAACCTCGCTCTATAAGCTCAGCCAGCTTCTTAACAATGACCTTGGTCTCCTCTGGGTAGGCTCTTTCAGCGGCTTCCAGCACATCTAACCCCCTGTCTATAAGCCTAGAGACGAGTATGCGCCTCGGATCGGGCTTCTTCTCCTCTTCACTCTGCTTAAGCAGCTTCTTCCGTAGCTCAAGCAGCTTCCTAGCCCTAATCAGCTCAAGTTCCTTGTCTTCAGAGGGGGTTTCCTGTGCGCTCATACCAGATTAAGCAGACCAAACCACCCTATTTATAGGCTTAGCTGTAGGGAAGTAGGTTGATGAGCACCGAGCTTTGGGTAGCGATACCGGACTCAACACTAATAGAGTGTGTTGATCTGAGGGAGAAGACTGAGAAAGCGGGCTACATCGCGAGAGCCTGTGCTATACATCGGGTGACGAGGATATACATTTACCACGATCAGAAGGAGAGGGCGAGGAAGGATCAGAGGCTGCTCAGCATCCTCCTTCAATACATTGAGACACCACAATATCTGAGGAAGCACCTCTTCCCTAAGATGCCTGAGTTGGCGTATGCAGGTGTGCTCCCACCTCTACGCACACCAAGCCACCAAGTCAAAGCGGAGTTGAGTGAAGTTAAGAAGGGGGACATAAGGGAGGGGTACTGTTATAGACGCGCAGGCGCATACTATGTTGATGTAGGGTTACCGAAGCCAGCACGCCTCTTGGATGGTGAAGCCAACCTCGGTAGGGTGCTCGTTAAGATAGAGGACGTGGAACCCGAATTGACTTGCAGAATAGTGGATAGGAGCGCTGTAAAAGGATACTGGGGTTTCACGGTCAAACAGACAGAAGAACTTAGCAAACTCGTCAAAAGCCTAAAGCCAGTTCTAGTAATAGCTACAGCGAAAGAAGGGCAACCGATAGCTGAAAACTGGAAGAAACTCCAGACCCTCCTACACTCAAATGAACGGTGCTTGATTCTTTTCGGCTCGCCAAGAAGCAGCCTCCAAGAGATCCTTCAAGAAGAGGGGACCTTACTCCAAAACCTAGCAAACATAACCCTAAACTTTGTACCAGATCAAGGGACAGCAACTGTTAGAACTGAAGAAGCCCTCTACATAGTCTTAGGCATAATTAACCTTCTCCTACATCTACCTAAGGAGTAAAAAGGTAAACCGTTTTCCAGCGATCTAGAAGCGGTAAGGAAATTTACTCCAGAAGAGAGACCATAGAATTACCCCTGTGAATTACCGTGCGATAATACTCCACCCAAAGACTTCCTGTAGTGTTGAAATGAAGTCATTTAAATTGCTTGGTGTCACAAGGAGGTATTTGCCGTCACTAAGCTTAAAGACAACGGCTACATCACTGGAGATAGCGCAGAAGGCTTTCGCACCATTCTTTAGCTTAAACCAGCCTAAACTGTAGCCTGGTAACCCGTGCCCCCATGTTCTTAGATTAGGCTTGAGGTCGCTCCTCACATTTAAGTCTGCGACGAAAATTTCCACGACCTCCCCTCGTTTAGCAGAGAAGCTGTACATCGGAGGGGCCTTAACCACTACCTCTTCGCTGGAAACATCTATTCTTAGCAAGCATACAGGTAGTATCAATATTGTTAGAACCGCTACGAGGACGATGGCTATGATGACTATGACTACTAGTACTGATTGCGGAGTAGGTATCGTGAAGCTTGCTTGCATTTGCCGCTTCCCAAACACAACGATATAACTTTGGGATTTAAGTTTTTAAGGGATGGGCTGCGTCAAGAAACCGTTTCAAAGGCGGCTGGTTTATTTCCATCCAGAAACAAGCCTCATACACACTAATAATTAGAAGAGCATTTCTCATCTTTCTGACCTATCTCACCGCTTAAAGAGTGGGGGCTAGTGTCTGCGGCCTTAGGAGCTGCGCATCAACGATACTCCCAGCTTCTATAACCTCAACCCCCTCGGGGATCATAAACATAGAGTTCGCTTCAGCCATATCCTGAAGCCTACGCTTAAGCGGTATGGGCTTAACTACAAGCTCACCACCACTGTACTTAAGGCGACTGTAGATGAACTGCGTCCAATCTTTCTGCCCCCTAACCTCCTCAGCTAAACGCGCTTTGACTACTGGTATCAGCGACCTCCTTAAGCCGCACACCTTAAAGATGGCTGGCAGAACGAGTTGGAGGAAGGCGACTTCATTTGATGGGGGGCCTCCGGGTAGGCAGAAGACAACTTTTGAGCCAAAGAGTCCGAAGGCCACAGCTTTCCCAGGGCCCATCTTCACCCTATGGTAGATCATCTGCCAACCAAGGTCGTCAAGCACCTTGACAACCAAATCCTTCTCACTCTTCCAAGCACCTCCGCTCGTCAAGACCACATCTACTCGATGTAAGGCTTCGCTGAGTGCTGCTCTGATCACTTTAGCATCATCCTTAACCACTCTGCTCCTCACCTTCAGCCCCAGAGATGTAAGCCAGCAGTAGATGTTCAGAAGATTGGTAGCGGCGATCTTACCCACACCAACCTTTCTGCCCGGAGCGACCACCTCACTCCCAGTAGCAACTACTTCAACCGATGGCCTCTTATAGACCCAAAGTGAGTCGTATCCACCAGCAGCGAGCAAGCTGATCGCAGAGGGATAAAGCAGCTCCCCTTCACAGAAGATCTTTGAACCAGCCCCTACGTCCGAGCCTTTTTTCAGCACATTCCTACCGGGCTCAGCATCTGCATAAATTTCAACGTATCCTTCACGCTCCCTTGTAAACTCTACGGAGACGACCGCTTCTGCACCTTTAGGTAGAAGGGCTCCTGAAGTCACCTTGACCGCGCATCCATCGGTCAACTCAATTTCTCTCTGCTTTCCCGCAACAAGCGAGCCTATGATGCGGAGCTGCTTCGGGTTTGCTGAGCTTGCGTTTGAGACGTCTTTTGACTTGACCGCGAAACCGTCTTTAAGCGAGACATCTGCTGAAGGTGTGTTCACCTTAGAGTATACGTCTTCGGCGCAGACCCGCCCGACAAGTTTAGTTAAGGGGACGAGTTCTCTACCTAACGGTTTAACGTTCTCTACTGTGAGTCTATATGCATCTTGAAAGCTTATGTCTTCTCTTCTGCTCAACTTAGCCCTAGGGTAGCCTTACGTAGATTTTAATCTATCTCACATCACAAGCATCAGTATCCTATACGCTAACCCGCCCACCAAAAGGGCTAATGCAATATCTACCACCACAATGAATAAGGTTTTCTTCAAGCCGAATTCGTGAAGCAAAGCAGCAATTGTAGATACACAAGGTATATAGAGTATACTGACAAGGGTGAATACCACCATCTGTACCGGTGAAAGGACAAGAGAGAAATCAAAGGTACCAAGAGCATCCCCCAAAAGTATAAGAGCGAGCTCTTTACGCAAAACCCCAAATACGATGGGTGTACTGCTCACAGCAGGCAGACCTAACCACCCAGAAATTAGAGGCTCTAGGAGTCTGCTAGCTTGCTCAAGCAGACCAGATATATCCATCAGATGCAGAGCCAGAGAGCCCGCTATGATTATCGGTAAGGCGATCTGTATGAAATCTCTAGTCTTAGACCACGTCTGCATTAAAACCGCTCTAGCGAGAGGTCTCCTATATGGTGGCATCTCCATCACAAGCCCAACTGGCTCGCCCGGGAAGGTTCGGTACGCTAATCTGCCTAGGAGGAAGACGAGGACAAGGTCGAAAAGGTATATGGCTAAGGCGGCGGGCAGCCCGAGGTATCTGCCTACTAAACCTAAGATGATTACTGTCCTCGCTGCGCAAGGTATCAGCACCGTAACAAAAGCTGCTAGGAAGCGCTCCCTATCGCTCTCCATGATCCTACAGCTTACGCAGGCCGGTACACTGCAACCATAGCCTAGGAGGAGGGGTATGAAAGCCTTGCCGTGTAAGCCGATTTTATGCATGAAGTTATCCATAAGGAAAGCCGCTCTGGGCAGATAACCACTATCCTGTAGCACAGCCAGAATCAGATATAAGGGGACAATGTATGGTAAAATAACGGTTAAAGCGGCGACAACACCACCAACCAAACCCTCCACAATAAACCCCGCTAGAAAAGGGAGGATGGCGGTTAGAATCTCCTCTAAAGGTGGCAGAAGTAGATTAAAGAAGAAGTCCTCTAAGACTGAAACAAGAAAATCGCCTACATAAAATATTGTTGCGAAGACGGTTGCGAAAATCGCAACCATTATAAAATAGCCTAATATGCCTCTCGTAGTTAGATCGCTCAGCTTCTCCTCAACAGTGAGCTTAGGTGGTGAAGTGATCTTAACGACTTCGCTTGTTATTCTGTTCGCTACAGCGTAGCGCTCTGATGCGATTATGAAGATAGAGTTCTCGCCGTGCATCTTCTCTAAATGCTCTATAACCGCATCAGCCAATGCTAGGATCTGCTGCCCAAACCCTTCACGCTTTACTAACTCGACTACCTGAGGGTCTTTCTCTAAGAGCTTTATAGCTAACCATCTTGCGGAATACTTTAGTGTCAGAGTAGAAGCCTTCTCTTTAAGGACTTCAGAGAGTTTACCTACATACTCTTCAACCTCTTTACCGTACTTTAACCTACTCTGCGCCTTCCTCTGACCAGATTTAACTACATTGATACAAGCCTCAAGCAGTTCGCTTATCCCAGAGCCGGTAACCGCTATGGTAGGAATAACAGGGACCCCGAGCAGCTCAGACAGCTTCTCAACATCGATTCTCAGACCTTTTTTAGCGGCGAAGTCGACTTGATTTAACGCTATAACCAAAGGAACCTCAAACTCTAGGAGCTGAAGCGTAAAGTATAGGTTGCGCTCAAGGGCTGAAGCATCCACAACATTGACGACAACGTCAGGGTGTTCCTCCACTAGATAGTCTCTAGTAATCAACTCTTCTATCGAATAAGTCGACAAAGAGTAGATACCCGGCAGATCAACGACTTTAATTATGTAGTCTTGGAAACGTAACGTGCCTTCGGCTCTCTCAACCGTCTTACCGGGCCAGTTCGAAACGGTCTGATTTAATCCTGTGAGCTGATTGAATATTGCTGACTTTCCTACATTAGCGTTCCCTGCTAGCGCGATCGTTATATGCTTTAGCTCCGCTTTAGTTTTAAGCATTTGAGCTACGCCTCACATAAATCTTTGAAGCAACACCATAACCCAGTATTATCGAGACCCCTCTCAAAGCCACCTCTATGGGTCCGTGTAGAGGGGCTGTTCTGAGGACGGTAACCTTTACTTTTGGGACTATACCCATAGCCGCGAGCCTAGCGAGTAACCCTCTACCAGCCACTACAAACGCAACCTCCCCTACTTCACCGCACTTCAGATCGGTCAGAGGCACGACTTCTTCGACTTGACCTTTATACTCTAGGAGGCTCTGGTGAAGAGCATTTGTGGTCTCCTTGTCTAAGCCGTGTCTGGTGGAGAGGTGTTGGGTGACTTCTTCTTTTGTCCCTATCCTTAGCCGCTCAAGTAGCCTCAATAATCTGCCTCTGCCTCTATGTAGGAGGTGGTCGTGGAGATACTCTGCTCTGTGTGCTAAGATCTCGTTAGCACCTTTCTGTGTAACTCTAAAGAGGGAGTTGTGTTGCTCGATGAAGCCAAGCTCAACACAATCTTTTAGTATTTCCAGCGTCTTATCAAGAGACCATCCTGATCTGGTGGCGATGTCGCTCAAAGAAACGCCTTTTCTTTCGTGATCTAGTGAAGCCACGATTTCAAGTAGCTCTCTGAGCTCTTCGCTAGTGGGCATAAGCACTCACCTAGTTTCGGTAGAAGATAGTAGAGTAGCTAACGCATCCACAACTTCTTCATCCACAGCGTGCTCCATTCTGCAAGCATATTTGTGCGCACGCTCGGAGGGAATCCGCAAAAAGTTGATTAGAAAACGCTCTACCAACATATGCCGCCTAATGATCTTAGCAGCAATACGCTTACCCTTTGGGGTCAAGACGATACCACGATACGGTTGATGAACCACAAGCCCTTTGCGCTCAAGCCTCTCAACAAGATTGGTAATGGTCCCTAAGGTAGTCTTTAATCCCTCAGCAAGATCACTCGTTCTAGCAACACCACCAGAAGCGGTCAGCCTATACACTAACTCAAGAAACTCTTCCTGCCCTTGCGAAACCCCAGAAACACCCCTGTGAACCATCATGATCTACGACAATGTCGTAGATATTTAAGGATTACTAACAGGGTGGATTTTCACTACGCTTTAGTGTAAGAGTAGCATAGTTAATACTCCAGTTTATATTTAGGCAAATACGATCGTCAAGAAAAGTCGTTTAATCTCATTATGAGCTTTGGGTTTAGCCCTGATCTCTTTTAGGATTTTGAGGATCTGCTTTTTAAATTCTGGGAGTTTGTCTTTGATGGTTACCCAGACCATCTCTAGGTTTACAAAGTATTGGCGGATCAACTTGTCTCTCATACCAGCGATCTCTCTCCAGGGGATTTCGCGATACTTTGCCTTTAAATTTAGGCCTTTTCCTCGGGAAGTTCTCTGAGACTTTTTCGCCGTCAACTCTGAGTTTGAACGTTTTCAAAGGTGGTTGAAAAATGCTTAAAAGAAGCAAGAAGGCGCTTAAAGAGAGAACCTTCTCAAAGTATTCTTAACTTTCAGTATTCGGATGATTCACCATCTGAAGGGATGGTGCTCCGGGCGGGATTTGAACCCGCGATCAGCGGCTCGACTGGCCCCTCTTATAAGGTAAGGCCGCTATGCTTGACCGGACTACACCACCGGAGCTCATTAATAAGGGGGTTGCCACTGCTTATTTTTACGTTTTGTTTGAGGCATCAAAGACGCTAATCTCATTATCCAGACACTCTTCCGCATAAAGAATATCTTTTTGTGTGGGGTAGGGTAGTAGTATGCGTTCGGTCGCTGTAGTAGGGGCAACTGGCGTCGTTGGGCAGCAGTTCATAGTGGCTCTACAGAAGCATCCTTGGTTCAACATAGTTAAGTTGGCTGCCTCGCAGAAATCGGCCGGGAAGACATATGAGGAAGCTCTTAAACGAGAAAGCGGATCTATAGGTTGGTTCTGCGAGGAGGAGCCTGATCCAGAGGTTTTGAAGATGAAGGTTGAGGACGCCTCAACGATGAGGGTAGATGACTGCGACTTGATATTTACGGCTCTAGAATCTGAACAAGCTCTGCTGCTTGAGCCTAAGTATGCTAAGGAGAAGCCTGTTGTGAGCACGGCCTCAGCCTTCAGATACGAGCCAGATGTACCGATTCTTGTCCCTGGGGTTAATACTGAGCACGTGGCTCTTTTATCCAAGCAGAGGGAGAGGAGGGGTTGGAGGGGCTTCATAACACCTATACCTAACTGCACAACTACGGGGCTTGTTATAACGCTTAAACCCATCTACGATAGATTCGGCATCAACATAGTCCTTATGACGTCTATGCAGGCTGTTTCTGGTGCTGGTCGAAGTCCGGGTGTTCTGGCGCTTGATATCATCGACAACATCATACCCTATATACCTAAGGAGGAGGAGAAGGTCCAGACCGAGACACTCAAAATACTTGGTAAGCTTGGTGCTGAGGGTATAGAGTACGCGCCCTTTAAGGTCAGCTGCACATGCGCAAGAGTTAACGTTAAGGATGGGCATACCGAGTCTGTCTTCGTTTCAGCGCAGAAGCCTTTGACCGTGGAGGCGGTTAAAGAGGCTATGAACGAAGCGGGCAGTGATCTTAGAAAGCTTAACCTACCTTCTGCGCCAAAAAAGATGATCCACGTATTAGATGATCCATTCAGACCCCAGCCTCGCCTTGATCGCAACAGAGAAGACGGTATGGCTACCACTGTCGGTAGGATTAGACTCGATGGGGCGCTTGAGAACGGTGTGAAGTATGTGCTTGTATCACATAATACAAAGATGGGTGCAGCAAAGGGTGCGGTTCTGGTTGCTGAACTGTTAGAAGTCAAGGGTTTCCTAGACTAAGCGTACCACTTAGGCTGTGCTATTTCCTAGTAAAATACCCTTAAAATCTTTAAGTTTATTAACCACTTCCTCTGCAACTAATAGGTGGTGAAGCCGATAAATGGGTAAAATCGATGATTTAGATATGAAGATCCTTAAAGAGCTTGTTAACGACGCCAGCATATCAGTCCCAAAGCTCAGCAAGAAGATAAATGTAAACCCCTCAGTCGTCTACAGCAGAATAAAGAGGCTAATCAAGAGGGGCTTGATAAAGAAGTTTACCGTCGTTGTAAACGAGCAGCTACTAGGCTACAATGTTGATGCAATCGTTGGTGCTAATGTCGATTCAAAACGCAGAGCAGCTGTTATGGATGCGTTACTCGAACTTGATCAAGTAAGGAGTGTCCACGAAGTTACGGGCAGATTCGATCTGATAATCTTCGTAAAAACACGTAATCTAGACGAACTTCGTGACCTCATCTCAAACAAATTCGCAGCCATCGATGGTATAACGCATACCGAAACCTTCGTAGAGATGAGTAGCAAAAGTAGGGAGCCTGTGTACGTCCTACCCAAATAGAGCGTAAGGAGAGTAGTAAGGTATCGAAAATTCTAGGGGACTCTATCAGTCCCCTATTCTGTAGCTTGCTACGTTCTCTGTATTCAAATCCTTGCTTGGCGCGTAGTCTTTTTTGACCCTCTACTTATCTTCAGCCACCTTTTGCTATATTAGATGTTATCTTCTGACCACAGGGGAAGTGTAACGGTAGACAGTCGTTATGTGCTTAACATGGCTAAATAGCCCTAGGCGCTTCTGCGATGATTTTTAACCACTTGCTAAGATAGACCTATTTCTGAAGAAAGTAGTGTTGAAAAGACGCTGTAAGTCATGTAATGCTGTCTCTACCACTAACGTTACAAGGCATCTACATTCTCAGAACTTTCTATGCTGCTTAAGAGGACTACGACAACCTTCCTCTCTTTTTGCGCTGGTTAAATAGAGCACAGCCTTTTCTCTAGAATTGGGGGTCTACCGTAGCCAACACTTCTCTCAAATCTTTGGCTGCGGTACTAGGCTTCATAACCCCCTGAGCTATGTTACGTGAGCTCCGCTTATAACCTTAAGTAAAGGATGTTTGGATAATTTTATGGTCGTGGGTAAAGAAGTTGGAGCCTCTATTTAGGCTGGAACAACCGGATGTTCGCGCTCGAATTCCTAGAAGTGTTATGAAGAAGATCAGCTCTAGGTTAAAATATCTGGATGAGGGGATTAAGAGAGTCGAGAAAGCCGCTGGTGTGAAGTACCCCCCTTATTACGTTGAACCCTTCCTACCCATAATGTCCAGTGAGCTTGAACCCTCGCAGATAGGGGTGGTATATGCCAGAACATTCCCCGTTGAGGTGGATGGTGCCCTAGAGATTGTCGTACAAATTACAGCAGCTCTGATCGCTTACGGTTCGAAGGCGACTCTGCATGCTATTTTAGCGCACGAGTTTCTTCACTACGCTTCTCTAGTAAAGCAGTTTAGCAGCAAGGAGGTGTTATCGTCTGAGCTTACATCATCTATGTTTGAAGCAGTTCACGTAGATACCAGCGGCTTTACACACCTTGAGAAAATCTATAAGGATAGGTCTTTAAGGAGGCTTCTAAAAAAGAAGTTTAGTAACGGCTTGGTGGACGAAAAGCTTCATGAGAAAGTGCTGAAGAATTGGCTTGCGAAGGGGCTTCCGACGATCAGACTAACACCGGACAGCAACGTTATTAGACTATCCATCAACTCAATTCTGAACCTAAGGTTAGATCAATCTCTCTTAGCCAAGTTAAAGGAGTTGGAAGAGCGAAGCCGATGAGCAGCCCTGAAAAGAAGCCTAAGTATGTTGGAGAGGACGAAGTGAAGGCGGTAGAAAAGGTCATAGAACCTATCTTAAAAGACGAAAAAGTTGTCAGCGTATGCTTATATGGCTCTAGGGTGGCTGGCTACGCGAAGCCAGATAGCGACTACGATGTGCTGGTAATCTTAGAAGACTATAAACCAGCTGTACGCTACAAATACATCCAAGGCGAGGTACCAGTATCGGCTCTACTCGTAGACGCGAAGGCTCTTGAAGAGGACGCTGAGAAAGCGAAGCTAGGAGAGTTCGTGGTCGGGAGGCTGCTCAACATCTACGAAGCTGTTCGAGGTGCCGAATTCCTCAGAAGCATAGAAGTAACTTACAAGAAGAGAGTCATATTCGAAACGTTAAGGGATCTAGCATCAACCTATGGCGAACTCTCAACTATACTGCTGATTCCGCCAGAATACTTCCTCTTCGCTAAGCTAAAGAAGAGGGCAGCAATTTATCCGCCAGCATACTATAGCTACGTAAAAACGTATAGCGGACCCCATAGCAGTAGAAACCTCGAAGCGACGCTTGAAGGATTCAAGGAAGCCTTAAAGGAGATTGAAGAACAGGGCTTGATTAAATTTGTAGATGGTAAGGTTAGAGTAGAGCGGTCTGGCATAAGAGTTACTCAGATGGGTAAGATCCTTTCTCTTTTAACCTATGCCTCCCGTGGTATAACCCAGTATGCTGTGCATAGCTACGCCGGGCGCGTTGGGTTAGATGTTGTAGGGAAGGAACTCGTCTCTAAGCTGAGTAGAAGCCGCTCTGTCGGCGAGGCTCCTGAACTCTTAAAGCATCCTATGAAAGCACTTACTGTAGGCGAAGGGAGGCTTGTAGTTGAATGCGACGATTGGGTGAAGGAGGCTAAACAATACTTCGGCTTCGATACCTCTGCTGAAATAAGGTTCAAGGGCTTGGGTGAGTTCTACAGTACAACACAGCTTGTGGAGATCTCAGATGGTGGAAGGACTCAGAGGGCTGTCGTTAAACGCTTCAAGAACATAGCGGCTTTTAAATGGGCCCTTCTCAACATTTGGGCGATTCCGACAAAGAGGTTTGAGCAGAACCCTGATGCCAGAATGGCATACGAATATACTGCGCTTCTGAGATTTAGAGAACTCGGATTTCACACCCCCCGTATTCTACTGGTGTATCTTTCAGACAGGATCTTGGTTACGGAGTTTGTAGAGGGGAGGAGCTTGGCTCATATTATCACCCAATATTTAGAGGGGGAGAGCGATGATTTAGAACCGGTCAAACTATACGGTAGAACATTAGCAGAGGTCCATAGTAAAGGGTATACGATAGGAGACACAAAGCCGAGCAATACACTCTACTGCGACTCAAAGCTATATTTAACTGATCTTGAGCAAGCGATGGAGGGCGGAGACCCGAGCTGGGATATAGCGGAGTTCATCTATTATGCGATCAAGCTAGCTTCTCCTTCGCAAAGAATAAAGGGCTTTATTGAGGCTTTTAAGGAAGGCTACCTTGCGGTTGGGGAGAGGAGCGTGCTCGTTGCAGCGGCTTCGCTAAAATATCTTAAACCCTTCCAACCGGTAGTTCTACCGAATGTGGCCAAGATGGTTCGAGAAGAGCTTGTTAAGTGAAGCGCTCACTTCTTTTTATACTGAGTGTAACCGCATTTCCCGCAGGTATATCGGTTTTCATGCTCGGCTAAGAAGTAGCCTCTACCACACCTTGGGCACTCCTTTTTTAATTTAAGGAGCTTGTCCCCCTCGACTTTGTAGAACTGCCACACCTTCGGGCTCATCTTTCTTTTAACTTCCTTCTCAGCTTCAGCCATTTAATTCACCTATTGCTTCTTCTCCTCCTTAGGCTTACGCTGCTGTTCCAAGAGCTTCTTACGCTCCTCTTTTGGTAGGAGGCGCAAGATGATGTGTTTAGGTAGCTGCCTTTTAGCGTCGTCGAGATTTTTATAAATGTAGACAGTGGCTGTAATGTCTCTAATACCGTGTGAGTGCTTTATACTTATTGGGATGATTTGTTCTGATGGGACGCTAAACTTCTCCGATACAGCCTTCACGACATCGGCGCGCGTTATCTTCCCAGCGCCGTCTGGGAATACACAGATGACCTCTCTCCTGTTAAGTAAAGGGTTCTCTCGCTCCTCTATGACCTCGAATGCCAAGTGCCCTCGTAGTAGGGGGCTTAATCATCTATATTTAAGAAGATGGGTTGTCCACTTGTAGCGGCATTCTAAATCTTCTAGGCACACCCATCCTTCCAAGTATGTAATTTGCCTTATCTCGACAAGATTTGGGTCTAGCTACAACAACACCTTCATTCGGCTGGCCGTAAAACAAAACTGTTGAAGGCGGGTATGTGGCGAGGAAAATGAGTGCCAAGAGATCCTCCTCACCTTCGACAAGTATCCTCACCGGCTTTTCTAATTTTGCTGCTTCCAAGATAGCTTTGAGCGCTTCTTCAGATATGAAGCCCGCTGGATTTTTCACCTTGATCTCGTTTTTAGCTTCCAAGTAGGGCAAATTCCTCACACCCCTCTGCTCCCTACCGTCTACAACATAGATGTCTGGCTGAATTTTTAAGCGGCTTAGAGTTTCTGAAGTAGCGTCGCCTACGGCTACCACAAACTTAGCACCATAAACTTCTTCTAATAGAGACTGCTTGGAGATCTCGCTACTTGGGATGAGCTTGCCCAGTGGCTTCTTAAGCTCGTATCTTAGATCCTCCGGAAGACGATATAGCGATGTTTCACCCAATTGCTCACGCTCTTAAGCTACTTTTAAGGCGTATTTGCCCGGTGTCTTGATGTTCAACGCTTTTGCTACCTGTGAGTGCTCTACATCTAAGATTATAACTAGACCTGACCACTCTGCTGTTAAATCGGTTGAGTGGCAGTTTGGGCAGACTTTTCCTGTGGTTAACATTTTACACTGCCTGCAAGCATATTCTTTAACCATTTCTACCCTTTCTCCTTCTTCTCAGCTTTCTTTGCTTCTGGCTTCGCCTCAACCTTCTTTAAATCTTCTTCTATCCACTCTAGAGCGCCTAAGAAGGGTTGGCGGCAAGTTACACCTATCTTCCCTGTAGCTGCGCCGCGACCCAAGCTTACTGCAGTAATCCTTACTCTAACTTTAGAACCTACGGAGAGCGTCCGCTTGGTCTGTGTAGCCGTTATTACACCTTGCTTTACATCACAGGTCAAGTAATCATCGGTTATCTGGGATAGATGAAGTAATGCGTCTGCTGGACCTATTCTAATGAATGCGCCGAAATCGGTAACTTCCACAACCTCACCCTCTATGACCTCTTGTAACTTCGGTAAAAACGCTAAAGCTTTAAATGTAACGTGATGATAGGTCGCGCCGTCCCCAGGTATTATCTTCCCCACCTTATCTACTTGTAAGTCGATAATGTAGATCAAGTATCCGTATTCTGGGCTTATGCTGCTCTCATACTTGACTTTGAGTGTCTCATAGGCTACATCCTTTAAAGGCGTGCCGAACTTTGACGGTGGCACCCTAATGACATCCTTTAACTCGACTATGTAGAACAATTTACACACCCTCGCAGCCGAGGGGAATGCTGCAAAGAATTAGATTAAGAAGGTTTCGGTTGCGTCTATCGGTCAACCCAAACACTGTCTTCACGCAAAGTGATAACAACTACACCCTCCTCTTTGAGCCTATCCCTCAGCTCCTGATCTATAGTTGCGACAGCCGCGCTATACTTTAGGGCATAGTAAAGTATGGCTGAGTCTGCGCTCAGCCTCTTCCCATCCAGATTCACAACCCTAAGATTCTTTACATATTTTAGTGCAGTGTAGGCTCTTTTAGCCTTAACCCCTCGTTTAGATGCCAACCTCTTTAACTCTCTGACCGTAGGCTCTAAGACGATAAACTCAACCTTCCCTAATTCGACCTCTAATTCATCTAACCGCTTAATGGGCTTTGAAACCAGCTCTAAAAGAAAACTTGTATCCAAAATTACCTCCAACGCTGCCTCCTCAGTTTAACACTCCTGCACCTATAAGGCGCCAACGATCTCCGATGCGCCTTGATATGGCAACCTTAGCCCCTTTATCTGCGCATACTGGGCGGCGGAGGGCTACTTCAACTGTGTCTTCTTTTGCTGCTGTCACGTTGCCGAGTGTCAAGGCTGTGCCTATATTAAGCCGCAGGACTTCGCCGCTTCTTATCTTTTCAACTTTCGCCAAGTCTGGTGAGCCGACAGCTGTTTCAAAGAGCTGGACTGTCATGCTTATAGAGTTTAGGATAGGTGGTAGTGTATTAGGGTACCCTACTACGCAGCCTAGAAGTGAATCCGACTTTGTTAAGGCTGGGTCTAGTGCAGTACCTATGGCTACCAACCCCCCCGGCTTCACCTTCTCCACGAAACCAGCACTCGTGCCTAAGCTTCTGACTTTAGTGAGGAGCGGCTGAGGTTTCCCATCTATTAGACCTGGTCTTATCTCTATTTCATCACCAACCTTAAGCTCGCCTTGGAGCAGAGTACCACCCACTACACCACCTTTAAGGTCTTGAATACGTGTACCGGGTTTATTCACATCAAAGGAGCGAAGGATCTGCATCAATGGTGGCGCATTCGGATCACGTTGAGGCGTGGGTATGTATGTTTCGATAGCCTCTAGAACCGCATCTATATTTATACGGTTCTGGGCTGAAATCGGTATAACCACCGCGTTTTCAGCAACCGTCCCGACAACAAACCTTTTGATCGCGTGATACGACTCTAAAGCCTTCTGATCGTCAACCAACTCAACCTTATTCTGGACTATTACAATGTGCTTCATCCCTAACATCTGAAGAGCCATCAGGTGTTCTCTGGTCTGAGGTTGGGGAACAGGTTCGTTAGCGGCGATAACCAGTATGGCTCCATCCATAACAGCTGCTCCTGAAAGCATATTAGCCATGAGGCTTTCGTGCCCCGGGCAGTCAACGAAGCTCACAACCCTTTGTAGGGTTGTCGGTGAGCCGCAGTGCGGGCACTTTGGGTGTGGTGAGTATCGGTCGGGGCTTGGGCAGTTAGGGCATTTGTAGATGGCTGCATCTGCGTAACCCACCCTTATAGTTATGCCCCTCTTGAGCTCCTCGCTGTGTGCACTCGTCCACACCCCTGTAATAGCTTCCACTAAGGTCGTCTTACCGTGGTCTACATGCCCAGCGGTACCTATGTTAACTTCTGGCTGCCTAGGGATTAAACGCTCCTTAGATGCCATCAGCTTAGTGAGGTAGTTAAATTAGGTATATTAAAGTGTAGTTTACCGTTCTAATCCAGTGGTTCGATTTAGCCAACCAACCTAGTGAGCAGATGGAATTGTGGATGTTGTTTGAAGCAAAATCAGATTTTCTTAAGTCAAATATCAAACATGATAATGGCTTAACAACCAGAGAGCAACAACCGCTCTAATGTAAACCTCTGTGAATGAAATGTTTAGCAAGAATAGTATTTACTTCCGCTCCTGTGACCAGTAGATGAAGAGCAGTCCTATTATGAGTAGTATGATGCCTCTACCGACGGTATCCCAGCCTACGTTGAATGGGTCGAATCTCCAGTATCCTGTCACGTATGCATTACCTATGTGTATACCTGCGAAGAAGCAGATTAAGCCGCCTAAGTATTTGGTGTATCTCCTCCAGCTTATCTTCATCGCTTAACCACCTTTCTATTTGTATCTTAGTAGTGCTGCTAAGCCGCCAAAGCTCTTCAGCATCTCCCCCTCTTCGCTTCGGGAAGATATTACCTCGACATTCGCCCCTGAAAGGTAGGCTTGGTCAGCTAAATACTCTATGAAGTCCCGCTCTGAAACCTCGAATTCGAGTGAGCCGCAGTTTTCACAAGGTGTGCTAATTAGCTTCTGCTTTTCTTGAATGTAGTCAGATCTTGGGACGTTTGCTTCTCTTGTTGAGCCGCATTTTGCGCAGACCAGCTTTATGTGAATCCAGTCGAGGTCCTCGGAGACGAGCACCGTCTCAGCACTACCCTTCTGTAGCGCTTCTAAGACGTCTTTAACACTGTAAACCGCTAACCCGTCTGCTGAGTTGACTTCCCTCAGGAACCTTGTTACGAGCTTCTTCTCTTCGATCAGCCTAACATCTTGTAGTATGTCTGAGGCTTTGTCGACGAGTTCTCTTAGCCCCTCTCGCCCAGCGTAGGATGTGTCCAACACGGCTAAGATCATTTTACGCAGCCTGTAGTCGAGGTATTCGCCTTTTAGGAAGTCGTCTTTTGTACCTCCGGGTCCGCCAACTATTAGACCTTGGACGGTGTGGTCTTCTAGGAGCGCTTTGTTTGCGTGCCTCGCTACTCTGTGGTAGTATTCTGTGAGCTCCATTTCTCTTAACCTCTCGAATCTTCTTGCTGATTGCCCGCCCGCCCTATGTTTGCCACTTACACCTGAGGTGACCTCATCCACTACTTCAAATCTGGAGCCAGCTAGGATTCCTATGGCTGCTTCTGTAGCATCTATGGAGAGTAATCCGATAACTTTCTCCTCTTTTAGCATATCTTTTAGTATATCGAGGTGGAAGTGGTCGTCACATCTGTAGAGGTATGTTTGAATCGGCTTTGGTGGATACACCTCATATAGGAAGATGGTTTCGCTCCCAGGTCCATCGGTGGGTAGGGCGCCGCAGAAGATTACCAACCCGTTCTCTGGTGTAGTTTTGTAGAGCTTGAGCCGCTGCATAGTCTTGACCAACGCATCCATAACGTGGTTTCTCGTCGAATCGGATTTGATGTTCGCTGCTGTGCCGTACTCTTCTCTTAAGTTTGAAATAACCTCGTGTATAGCTTTCTTTGGTGGTATATAAAGTGAGATCAGCTCAGTCCCCCTACCCTTCTTCTCCGATAGCTCCGCGAGGAGACGCTTCACCCTATATAATGCGACAGAATTTGAGGTAGGCACACCATCCACCTTAAGTTAATAGGATGCTGCTCTCTATCAGCACCTTCAAACCTTCTTCAAAGATCCTTCCGAATGTCAACTTATAAACTTAATCCGAGTGCACCAACAATACTTTAAGTATGATTCTTTCTCTTCTCTCAGTAAGAACGGTTTGCCAGCCTTTTAAAATCGGTGAACAAGTTTAAAAACAACAGAGGACACGTATAGATCAGTGGAGGCGGATGTTTCCGAAGCTAGAGGAGATTCGCCGCATAAGGCTTAGGCTCGGTTTGACACAGAGAAAGCTAGCCTCATTGGTTGGTGTTAGCACATCGCTGATCAACCAGATTGAAACAGGCAGAAGCAAACCAAGCTACGATACCGCTAAAAGAATCTTCGAGGTCCTTACTATGCTAGAGGCTAAGAACTCTCCGAAGGCTGGTGACATATGCAGTAGGAGCGTAGTGTTCGCATCAGCAAAGGATACGGCAGCCTCGGCTGCTGAGGTTATGAGGAGACACGGGTTTAGCCAACTACCAGTGCTCGATGGAGATAAGATCGTTGGCTTGATCACAGAAGAGGGGATCATGAAGATGATGATGAGTGGAGAACCAGAGAAGGTAGGTAAAGCCCTTGTTCAGCAGATAGTGGATCCGCCACCACCAATTGTTGACGTATCGACCCCAGCGAAAGCCATAATACCGTTGATAAAGTACTGTAAGGCTGTTCTGGTTGCTGAAAACAGCAAGGTAATCGGGATAATAACTGCATCAGACCTACTTAAGATGATCGAATAACACGAGATCCTTGAGACCGTTAAGAATATAATATGATGCCCCACTCTTCCAATAAGATTGAGGAAGAGGGTCGTACTCAAAATTACTGGTAGCCTATTCGATAGAGGTGCCAAAGAAGTCAAAGCAGTGGCACAAGCAATAATGGATACCCTCAAAGAAATTGAAATACCAGCAGTAGTTACAGGCGGAGGGGAAGCGGCTAGACGCTACATAGATTATGCTAAGAATCTAAGAGCAGACCAATCCACATTGGACGAATTCGGAATAGATGTGTCCAGAATAAACGCCAAGCTCCTTATCGTAGCACTCGGCTACACAGCCTACCCTTACCCACCACATACACTAGAGGAGGCGGTTAGAGCATCCTCTACAGGCAGAGTGGTTGTAACTGGCGGCTTCCAGCCGGGTCAAAGCACAAACGCGGTAGCCGCACTACTCGCTGAGCGCCTCTCAGCATCCCTCTTTGTGAATGCTACTGATGTTGACGGTGTGTACACAAAGGACCCTAAGAGGTATTCTGATGCGAAGCTGCTTAGAGAGGTTAGTGTGGCTGAGCTTAGACGTATATTGGAGGGTGAGGTGTATGCTGGGACCTATGAGCTGATGGATCCTCTCGCTCTTAAGATCATCGAGAGGTCTAAGATACCTACACGCATCATCCATTGTAGCGTAGAGGCTATAAGAGAGGCGTTGATAGGTAGAGATATAGGGACGCTGATTGTAGGTTGAGCGGAGATGTCACAGCAAAAAACTCCGATACCACCACATACCCACTGTAAGGTTTGTGGCAAAGCCATACCAGTGGGAAAGATCTACTGCTCTAACGAGTGCAGAGAAAGCGAAGCTAAGAGCCAACAGCGAGCCAAACGCGTCTCAAGGATATATACCATCTTCTTCATCGCACTTATGATAATCATCATAATAATGACCACTCTTTCACCCAGAGGATAGAAGCAGTTTAAATCAGAGTGTAGTAAAAGGGGTTATAGGCGGGGGCGCGGGGGTTAGTGAAAAGCACCCCCAACCCGAGCCAGGTCAAAGCCCTTGAGGTAGGCGACAATAGGGGGCAGAGCAACGCCTAGACTCAAGATCTGCTCGGTCAGCCGTTCGTGGGTTCAAATCCCACCCCCCGCACTTCAGAGAGTTATCTGAAACAAACCGTCGTTGGACTCGAGGTACCTACGCTATCTGCGTTGATCATTTGATGTTTTTATGACCAAAAGGTTAAAAATAGTGTTCTTCACATTGCTACTCCGAGGTGCAAATACATGGTTTTGAAAGTGGGTTTTGCGAAGGTGGGGTGTATAGGTAGTGCAGTGTTGATCGAATACCTTCTGGATGAGCGAGCAGAGCGTGAAGATATAGATGTTAGAGTGGTGAGCTCGGGCGCAAAGCTAGGTGTTGAACAGGCTACAGAGGTAGGGCAGAAGCTCGTTGAAATGAAACCAAATCTGGTGATTATAACCAGTCCTAACGCAGCCTTACCAGTCCCGACTAAGCTACGTGAAATATTTAAGGAGGCGGGTCTTCCCACTATCATCGTCTCTGACGCTCCTGCAAAGAAAGCTGTGAAAGCTATTGAAGAAGCAGGTCAGGGCTACATTATCGTTGAGGCTGACTCTATGCTTGGTGCGAGGAGAGAGTTTTTAGATCCGGTGGAGATGGCTCTATTTAACGCACATATCGTGAAAGTGCTCGCTATAACAGGCGCCTTTAACATACTGAGAAATGAGATAGATGCGGTGATAGATGCTCTGAAGCGTGGTGAGAAACCAACTCTGCCACGTGTGGTTATAGATAAGGAGAAGGCGGTCGCCAACTCTGGTCTGCAGAACCCCTATGCTAGAGCTAAGGCTATGGCGGCATATGAGATGGCGAGGAGGGTTGCTGATCTTACAGTAGAGGGCTGCTTTGTCGTCAAGGAGATGGAGAGGTATATGCCTCTGATAGCTGCGGGGCACGAAATGTTGGCTGCGGCAGCTATGCTCGCTGACGAAGCCAGAAGCATAGAGAAGTGTAATGACACGGTATACAGGTCGCCGCACTATGATGACGGTACCATATTGAGAAAGTTCAAGTTTGCTGAAAAGCCTTCTAAACCCTCTGCTTAAACTCAAAGGACTAGCTTAGCCGCTGAAGCTTAGCCCCTCTATTAGCTGCCGCCGTAACGAAGACTTTTTTATTAAACTCTGAGCCTAGCAGAGGTTCTAAAGATAGCGCCACCTTTCTAGCCTCCTTCACCCCTTGCACTAGCGCGTAGACTGTAGGTCCCCAAGAACTTTGCCCTACCGCTTTTGCACCCGCTTCTAGCATCTTTCTGCAGCTTTCTTCGGCTAATCTGCTTGCGTAGATCCCACCTTGAATCTTCTCGAAGCATTTACCTGTTAGTATCTGGATCTTTGTGAGAGCTTTTCCGAAGGTATCTATGTCCCGCTCTATTAGTGCTGGAATTAGGTTTAGGTGCACTAGTCTGCATATATCTACAGCCCACTCTTTTCTCGGTGTCGGTAGAGTGTCGAATGCCTTCTTCTCCTCTTCTCCGCTAAGCCCCCTGCTTTCCTCTGTCACCGCTACTACAAATAGCCAATCTTTTGGGAAGGGGTGCCTGAAGACAATAGGTGCTACGCTCTTTCGCTCCTTCTTAGATCTCTCCCATTGGTCTACTTTATGCCCAGCATCTACTATGAAACCGCCGTATTTGAAAACCCCTATTCCAACGCTTGAGATTGACGCTCTACCCGTGAGCACAGCAGCCTCCTCCACAGAGACCCTTAGATTGTTTATTTTGCTGATGAGCGAAGCTACCCCTAACGCTGATTGTGTACCTGAGCCTAATCCTACGTGCATAGGTATAGTCTTTTCAACAGTAATCTTGCACTTGACTTTGGCGTTTACAGCCTTTATAAAACGCTCTGCGAAAGCCTTGAACCTCTCCGCTTGCTCGCCCTCCACCACTAGCCTATCTGATTCTTCAGCGGTCAGAACTATATTTGGATACTGTATACCAACCCCGATAGATCCGAATGCTCTACCTAGGTCTCCTCTTAAATCGATCAAACCCATGTGTAGTCTGCTAGGTGTCTTTATGGTGAGCTTCATATTCGGAGAGCACCCTCCTACAGTATGCATATATTTCATCTGCAGCTTGAGCGTATGCGGAGTGTTTCGCTACCCTAGAGATGATGGAGCGGTGGTGCTCTATGAGGGCGAATAGCTTTCTAGCCTCGTTTAAATCTGATTCAGCATATGGTCTTATTCTAGTTGCGTGTATTATACACTCCATCAAGGCGTGAGGTGCCCTAGAATACGGTTCAACCCTCTTCATCTTAGGTCCTTTTGTTGAGAGGATTATGCACTCGAAGAGTGCGCGTTGCTCCCCCTCTCCAACGATTCGGTCTACGCTTACACTCAAGACCGCATCAGCTTTCCTTAGCTCAGGTGAATCTACGGCATCCGAACGCTTAAACATTCCCTCTAAGTGTTCACCTTTAAGAAATTTTAGGGCTAAAAAGTAGTACAGCAATGGGTCTGAGCAGAAGTTTACAGTTGCGCAACCTGTCCTAACAAGATTACGGTAGGTAGCTGTGTTTGTATAGGGGCGTATAGCCACTTTACCACCTCTTAAAGGGGTTATGCCCATCGGCGCAGCATTTGGGGTGTTGTCGGGGTTCCAAGTGCATACTATCCCCTCATATATGTGCCCAATTTTAAGCCCAAACTTCTTAAGCAAATATTTAGAACTCAGCGTGCCATCCAAGATGCGGTTGAATATGCCTCGTAAAAGCTTTACGCTCTCTACAAGGTGTTAAGAGGCACTTACAATCCATTAGAAGATCAGGTGCGCAGCAAAAATTCCTCGAAAGCTAAAACTTGCTCACCAAAAGTTCTAGAACCTTTGCTCTCTATTAGAAGCTGCGTTAAGTGCCTCGAGAAAGTCCTATGGTTTAAAATCAAACTCCACATATATAGACCCGTGTAGAGGTTTATCTTCTTTGACCATATTTCTCATAATATATGAAATCTTTAAGTTCTTTTCTAGGTGGGGCGGGAGGAACCTCAAGCGGGTAGCCTATAGGCATAAGCTCTACCACAGTTACCCCGGCGGGTACTTCAAGAATTTCGCAAGCTTTTTTGTCGTCAAAAGCCGCTACGTGGAGTGTACCTAAGCCTAGGCTATGCGCTGCTAGGCTGATGTTGTGAAGGGCTAAGGCAACATCAAACAAGTAAAAGTCTTCCTTATCAACTAGCGGCTTCCCTTTGTAGAAGCCTGAAAGTCCAAGTTTTGCACAAGCGACTATAACTACTGGAGCGTTTTTAACAGCGTCTACTGCGGGATTCCGTGGATATAACGTTTCAGCAAGCTTCATTTTAGTTTCAGGATTTGTAACTATTATGAACTCCCAACATTGAGTATTAGCCCAAGAAGGCGCCCATCGCGCAGCCTCTAGAACAGCTTGAAGCTTATCCTCTTTAATCGGGTCAGGTTTGTATTTTCTTATAGATCTACGTGTTTTTATAGCTGTGATCACATCCATATCGTCCACCTTCGGTGCTGATATTTGCTGGAAATTAATAAAAATTTCATTAAAAGAGTTCTGAATCTTGTATATATCCTTTACCTGTCTTCAGGGCGATCTCGGCTTTCTGCAGCTCTCTACCTAGGTAGGCTGCGTGGTCAAGCCTAGAGACAAGCCCTAACTCTATGATCTTCCTTACGATCTTCGATGCTTCTCTGCCGTAAATGATTACATCTACTTCCTTAAGCGAGCGCGGGTAGTGATAGACAACTATTTGAGAGTTTTCTCGATCAACCGCTATCTTGAAGGAACCTCTTTGATCCATACATACGGATTCCTCACCATTCGCCTGAACCCTCCCGCAAGGCTCACCTACCCGAATGAGTGGGTCGTCTCTAAGCCTCTTCTCTTTAAGCACTAGTAGATCTAAACCAAGGTCTTTGGGCACCGAGCTCCTGCAATAGGCTAGGTACATCATTTTGCAAGCCTTCGCTAGCTCTTGCACAGCCCCTCTAGTTTTAACACTGGCTTCGGTGGCCAATACTATGGATGCGCCGAGCTCCATCGCTAAACCGGCTAGAAGCGCGTTGACTCCAATAGAGTCAGCATCTAGGAGCTCGCTAACATTTGCTAGCCCCATAAAGAGGGGTGTATAAGGTTCCTCTTTCCTAAAGAGGTAGTGTGCGACCAGAGACTTCACCAAACCGGGAGTTATCAGCACATCTGTGATAGGGTCTGCGATAACCTTAGTCATGCCGAGGCTCCTAGCGAGCTGTAAGTTTTCTCTAAGCGCTTTTACTCTTTCTTGAGGGTCTTTGGGGAAGTAGCCCGCCTCCGTATGTGAAGGTATTATGACCGACGGGACATCTTTCGCGAAGGTCGAGGCTTCCTCTACTGTGCCTCTGTCGAAGCTAAGGATTATGTCTACACCGGCTTTAACCGCCTCCTTACACTCGTTAACATCTAAAGTGTCTATACTTACTGGTTTGTCTACGTGCCGTTTGAGGAGCTTTACTATTCTGCCAGCGTCTTCAGGTCTGCTCTCACGCGCGATCATACCTACATCGATTATATCAGCACCAGCAGATATGTAGTAGCTCGCTCTCTTTAGTATCTCTTCTTCACTAAGCAGAGGGGCGTCTACGATCTCAGCCATAACTCTCATCGGCAACCCGTAACCTACACTTAACTTGCCAACCTTAATTCTGCCCGCTTCACTGGCTTTGAGCGCCTCTTCTTCACGTTCTCTAAGGTAGGTTTCAACCTCAGCCCTCAATCTACTAGCAAGAAGCTCACACGCAGGTATAGTCTTGGATAGTTCGACCGAGCCTAACAGATTTAGCACCGCGGGTAGATCAGCAGCGTACTTAGGTCCCTTATACACGGGTATACCTACAGCCTTTTCAACCACCTCAAGATCGCCGAGACATAGACCGGGCAGAAGAATCATATCGTAGTGCTTGACGTCTTCTTCCCTTAACTTGCGCGCTATGTAAGTTGTGTTTAGTAGGGCGGCCACTGGTCTTGGAAGCACTAAAACGTCACAATCAACATTAGTTGATCTAACTTGCTCTTTAACCACTTCTGCGGCTAGCTGTGCGGTGACGAGGAGTACTCTCATATCAAACAGCAAAGTGGTTAGGAGTGATTAAAAAATCTGTCCATGCTTCTGGTGGATGAAAATAGGGCATTATGCATTCTACTTGAAACTGACAAACCTCTTTATTACCAGATCAATGGGCTTCTAGAATTGTAGGAGATATGCGAGTTGACAAGTGGCTTCGACTGTTCAAGCCTACAAAGCATTCGAAGGTTTACTTTCTGCTCTTTACCAGATGGTATGCTGTACCTAGCCTCGAGATTATAAGGAAGGTTAGAGCCTTAAGATCCTCAATAGGTATCTCAGTTAGTAGCGTCTCAGCACCGTAGAGTATGGAGGCGTAAGGTGGCAGCTCTTCGTCACCGGGCCAGTAGGCGAACCTTACTCTAACAGACGCGAGAGGTTCTATTTCGTAAGCCCAGAGTGCGTCAAGGTGCTCAACTAGCTTACCTCCGACCAGCTCAGCAGCCTTTTGTACCTCCTCTGGTTTGGCGTTGGGCATGATGCCGAGCAGTTGTGATGCGAAGACTCTATCATATCCACGCATAGTATCGGCTCCTCCAAAGCGGGCTATGCTGACCAGTTCGGTACTAGGTGGGGGTGGATCTGATTTAGCCAAGCAGCCCCTCTCGAAGCAGTTGACCACGATAGGTAGGTATTGGGCGTAGTGGCGGGGCTTCTCTAGCTTATCGAGATAATATAGGTCGATTCGCGGAGGCTTAATGCTAAATAGTAGTTCAAGACCCATGAAGGATGTTTTGAGCAGAGCATCGGATGCTACGCCACTCAGCTCAGCCTTCAGATATTTTGCGCCCCTAATAAGGGCGTCCCAGCTCTTTGATTCAAAGAGTGAGGATAGCTTGGTGAACCACCTCTCCTCTATCCCTTCGCCTCTTCGGAAACCCATATTCCCAAACGGATCCACCGAAGTCATACCTAAGTTTGATGCTCATTTACCTTATATAAGAAATGCGTTAAGAGGGCGCAATTACTTTGAAATAGTGTATGGTGTGTTTGAAGATGGATACTTTACAGTTAGGTGTTGTGGCTAGCATAGCGGTTGGCGCAGCGACTGGTTTAGGAGGAATTCTGGTGCTGTTTATTAAGAGCCTAAGCCAACGTATGTTAGACGCTCTACTAGGTTTTGCTGCTGGTGTAATGCTTGCAGCCACAGCATTTAGCCTCCTAATACCGGCTATAGAATATGGTGGGGTGATGCAAGCGGCTACCGCTTTTATTATAGGCAGTGTAGCAATATATTTTTTGGATAAATATGTTCCTCACGAACACATGTTTAAGGGTCGTGAAGGCCCCGCTTCGCGTCTATCCGGTGTAAGCCTTATCATTCTTGCCATTACTATACATAACTTCCCTGAAGGTATGGCTGTTGGTGTTTCATTTGCAGGGGGTGATTTAACAGCAGCGATAACATTAGCTGCAGCTATAGCGCTGCAGAATATACCTGAGGGGTCTGCTGTAGCTTTCCCCCTCGTTAGAGCTGGATTTGGGCGTGGTAAAGCTGCTTGGTATGCTCTACTTACTGGACTCTTAGAGCCAGTGGGTGCGATTGTTGGTGTTTCAATAATAGCTATATCGTTTAGGGTCTTACCAATCACTTTAGCCTTTTCTGGTGGTGCTATGGCTTTTGTGGTTAGCCACGAGATGATACCTGAAAGCCACAGATTTGGGCATGAGAAGGAAGCTACTTTCGGCTTTGTCTGCGGCTTCGCTGTGACGATGCTCCTTGATAACGCCTTTGGGTAAAGTAATCTTTTTTGGTAACCCCTTAATCTACACAAGGTGATCTTGGCTACGTTAACAGAAGCTGCTGAGATACTAGTAAAGGTGTGCGCGAAGGTTTCAGCAAATGAGACCGTGCTCATCATCTCAGACAAGGCGCAGGATGCTCAGATACTCGAGGCGCTCAAGCAAGCGGTGGAGCGCGTTGGGGCTAAGCCTAGGGTTATGGTCTATGATTCACTTGAGGGTGGTAGACTGCCCGCTCCCTATGAGTCTGCTTTTAACAGGGTGGATGTGGTCTTTGCTTGCAGCACCGAGCCCTTCTCCTACGATTACTTCTATGACTGCACCTCTAAAGGAGCTAGAGTGATAAGTATGTTTAGAATCAACACCTCCACTCTACTACGGACAATCCAAGTGGATTATGAGGAGCTGGCTGAGGAGCTAAAGGATCTTGGAAAGAGGTTAGAGAAGGCTAAGGTGGCTGAGGTGAAGACGCTCGCAGGCACGAACCTTGCGATGGAGCTTGCTGGAAGGAAGGCTAGGTTGGCGACGGGTTTAGCACATAACAAGGGTGATCTAACCTTCATACCCGCAGGTTCGGTGTGTGTTGCCCCAAAGGAGTTCACAGCCAAAGGTAGGCTCTTCATAGACGGCACGATCATAGGTGCGGGAAGGGTTCAGAAGCCCATTATGTGTATGATTCAGCGTGGTAGACTAACGGATTTAGCTGATGACCAAGCCTACCCGCTCCTGAGGCACAAACTCTCGAGAGATGAGGATGCAAATGTGCTATGTGAGCTAGGGGTAGGCACTAACCCGAAAGCGAAGGTAGTTGGAGGCATCGAGGATGAACGGGTAAGAGGCACCGTCTCCATAGGCTTTGGCGATAACACACTGCTCGGCGGAAAGATCAAAAGCCAAAACCATCTTGACGTAACCCTACTAAAAGGTACACTGATTCTTGATGGAGAGCTGGTAGTCGAAGCGGGGCAGATATTAGTTTAAAAACCTCCTACA
>Ga0071330_1058112_pt1 | contig 39011 bp, 33 predicted proteins | sample GBScel77sediment_FD_63802 | JGI IMG/M metagenome (GOLD analysis project Ga0071330, IMG submission 63802) | Hot spring sediment microbial communities from Great Boiling Spring, Nevada - Cellulolytic enrichment Sediment 77C v2 (version 2) | ecosystem: Environmental > Aquatic > Thermal springs >...
CGGCTTGCGGTTCCGTTAAAGCCCAAGCACCTATTTTCTTCCCTGTGCAAAGTTCAGGTAAATACTTTCGTTTTTGATTTTCATCACCAAAGCAATATATATGATTCGTGCAAAGTCCATTATGAGCAGCAACGCTCAACCCTATAGAAGGATCTACTCTGCTTATTTCCTCAATTATGGCAACATAATCAAGGTATTTCAACCCTGAACCACCATATTCCTCCGGGAATGTTATCCCGAGGAAACCAATTTCTCCGAGTTTTTTCATTATTTCAAATGGGAACTCACCTTTCTCATCGTATTTTCTAACATACGGTGCAATTTCTTTTTCCGCGAAATCCCTTGCAAGTTGCTTCACTTGCTTTTGTGTTTCGGTTAAATAGAAATCCATCTTTATGGATGATATTTTGTTTTTAATGGAAACTTTTGGTTTCGTTCAAAAAATTCTTTTGGTAAAAATTTTCAATTAGTTCTTCAGCTATTTCAAATGGATTTGCTTTCGGCAATTCCAAAGAAGAAATTTTTTCGTCAAGGATTTTCTCCCTTTCAATAGTCCAGAAATTTTTCCTTAACCTTTCTTCAATAATTTCCTTTATCTTGAACTTCAATTTATCCTTTCTTCTTTTATAAAATTCCCCTGTTCTAAATAAAAAATCTCTGTGCTTTTTTATTTCATTTAATAATTCATCCACCCCTTGACCTGAACTTGCGATGGTTTTTATCACATTTATTTCCCACTGATCTAACTTTTGTCTAAAGCTCAATACACTTTTTATTGAATTAACCGCCACATCAGCCCCCTCGCGATCGCTTTTGTTTAACACGAAAATATCGGCTATTTCCATCAATCCTGCCTTCATCGCTTGGATTGAATCACCAGATTCGGGAACCAAGACAACCACTATCGTATCTGCGACTTTTACAACATCAAGTTCCGATTGTCCAACTCCAACTGTTTCAAAAATTATATAATCAAATCCAGCTGAATCAAGTATATCCCCAGCCTCATCTGCCCTTTTACTTAGACCACCCAAACTTCCTCTCGTTGCCATACTTCTTATGAAAACACCACCATCAAGTGATAACTCATTCATCCTAACTCTATCTCCAAGAAGCGATCCCCCCGTAAAAGGGCTTGTTGGATCAACAGCAATTATACCAACCTTTGCTCCCTCCCTTCTTAAAAGTTTCGTAAGTTGAAAAACAATAGTACTTTTTCCAGCACCCGGAGGACCTGTTATGCCAATTTTGTAAGATTTGCCCGTATAAGGATAAATTTTCCTAATGAGTTCTTCACTTTCAGAATAATTGTTCTCAATAATTGATATAGCTTTTGAAATCGCCTTAAAATCACCATTTACAATTTTATTGACTAAATCAATTATCAAATTGAGATTTAAATTTGTTTTTAAAAAACTCAACGGTTAACCTTAATCCGTCATCAAGAGAAGTCATAGGTTTCCATCCGAGCGTTTTATAGATCTTTTCATAACTTATAACACTTCTTCTCTGCTCACCGGGCTTAGCAGGTCCATGAAACTCATCGCAATTTGCGCCCGTTAGTTGTTTTAACTTGTGAAATAACGTGTTAACATCCGTTTCAATGCCTGTTCCAATGTTGAAAATATCTGATTTATCATAACTTAGCGCTAAAACATTCGCTCTAACTACATCCCCAACGAATGTATAATCTCTTGTTTGAAAACCATCTCCATTTATTACTGGTTGCTCACCTTTTAACATTTTACTTGTGAAAATAGCTACAACACCAGCTTCGCCATGGGGGTTTTGCCTTGGACCGTAGATATTGGCATACCTCAAAACAACATAGTTTAAAGCGTAAACTTCCTTGTAAAAATAAAGATATTTCTCAACCGCTAACTTAGCAACACCATATGGGGATAAAGGTCTTGTCGGATGGTCTTCATCAGCAGGGAAATAATCTTGTTCCCCGTAAATAGCTCCACCAGTTGATGCGAATATAAATTTCTTTACTCCATACCTGACACAGTTCTGAAGTAGATTCAAACTTCCAATTATATTTACATCCGCATCATAGATTGGATCTTCAACCGATTTCCTAACATCCATTTGTGCAGCATGGTGATTTACAACATCTGGCTTTTCATTCTTAAATAAATCTTCAATATCACTGTCTCTTATATCCATCTTGTAAAATTTTGCCTTTGGGTTGAGGTTTTCAATACTTCCGCTTGACAAATTATCAACAACTACTACCTCGTGACCGAGTTCTAAATAAGCATCAACAACATGAGAGCCAATAAAACCAGCTCCACCTGTTACTAATATCTTCATTTATTACCCGATTTTGTTTTTAATAAATTTTGCAGATAAGAATTTACATCATCCAAAATTTTTTCTAATAATTTAATTTCATTTTTAGCAACTTCAAAATTGCCAAAAGATAATGCCTCGGTAATCCCTGGCAAAGATTGATATCCATAACCTTGATAATAACCTGGCGCATAAATTCTGTGTTTATACCAATTTCTGTTCCACAATCCTTCCTTTGGTGTGAATTTTCTTTCTATTTTTTGTATTTCACTTTGCAATAACATTTTTTGCTTTTCCTTTAATTCCATTGTTAAATCCTTTAACTTTGAAACCTTATCTTTCAAACCTGAAAGATTCAAATTAGCACTTTTCAATTCCTCTGAAAAAATACTATCTATGTCATTTATATACTTCTCTATCTCAATGGCGTAATTAAAATAATCAAATGGAAGATAGTCGCATGAACTTAATCTCATCAGAATTAAACCGACTATTTTTACCATCGTTTCATGATATTTAAAACTTGGGTCTCCAAAATTTTTCATCCAGTAAAAATTGTCCAGTTGTGAGTGATAAACGCCATAATTTCCAGAAAAACTCAAATCTATTGAAGGAATTCCAGCATAGTCAAGAAAAGCTGTGTAATCTGAACCACTTCCCAATCTCCCAATTTTAACCTTTGCCGAATCTGGATTGTATTTTTTCCCATTTTCTTTATTTTGTTTTAACCACATCTCATAAAAAATACTATTACCTGATTCTGGGTCATTCACATTTTTTATTACTTCTTGAATAAAATTGTCAAGAGAAGGAACAGAGATTGCGTTGAAATTTTTACCAGAGACAGCAGCATCAATGTTAACATAAACAATTGCATTTTCAGACAAATCTTTTAAATTTTCCTCAACCCATTCAGTTGAACCAATTAATCCATATTCTTCAGCATCCCAGGCGCAAAATAGTATGCTTCGCTTTGGTTTCCATCCGCTTTTAACAAGTTCTGATAATGTTCTTGCTGTTTCCAGCATCACAGATGTGCCACTATTTGGGTCCACAGCACCATAAACCCAAGCGTCATGATGATTTCCAAGTATTATTTTTTTCTCTGGCTCAACAAATCCTTTCAATTCTGCAACGACATTTTGAATTCGTCTAACTTTCCAATCGGATTTAATTTTCATTTTAACCTTAGCTGGTCCAGGTCCAACATGATAAGCGAAAGGCAAACCTCCCTGCCAACCTTCCGGGACATTCATTCCTGACAAGTTTTCAAGTATCTTTTTTGCAATTTTATAGGAAACGGGCATTGTTGGAATTTTAGGCAAACTTTTTGCTGATTCAGGTGAAATTCTTTTTGCATCTTTTAGAGCTGGATAACCAGGTGTCAATGGATCACCCGGATATTCAAACATATAATAAATACTCCCCCTTTGTACAGCTTCCTCTGGTCTCCAAGGACCCCTCGGATAAACATCGCCTTTCATATACCCATCATCCATTGGGTCAGAGTAAATTATTAATCCCAGTGCACCATTTTCTTCCGCAACTTTCGCTTTAACTCCTCTAAATGATTTACCATATCTTGCTATAACAATTTTCCCTTTTACATCTACACCGAGTTCTTTAAGCTTTTTATAATCTTCAGGGAGACCATAATTTACATATACAACTTGCCCCTCAACTACCCCATCCGGTGAATAGGCATTGTAAAATGTAAAGATGTTATCGTCATATGTATCTTTATCCCACAACCAAGTCGTCTCCTTTAGTTCAAACTTAACAACCTCGGGCTGTATCAACTCAAGCGAAACTTCCTCAGGATATGGAAGATAAGCCCAATACTCAAATACTTTTGAGGTTAATCCATAGGATTTGAACACGCTATCAATATATTTCACAACTTTATCGCTGGCTTCACTACCTGCGGGATGGGGCTCCTCGGTCAAAATAAACAAATGCTTTTCACAATTACTCCCTTTAGGAAGAGACAAAAATTTGCGCTCCCATTCAATATGAGTACCGACATTTTGCGGAAGAAATCCAGTAATTTCTTGTGGAAAAAGCGTTTGAATGAAAAAAGCGTAGGCTAAAATTTGGTAAATTAGATTAGTTATTTTCATTTTTTTCGGAAAAATAAAAAAGATTTACTAAAATTTCAAGTGTTGTGTTTTGCTATTTGCAATAACGATTTTGAATTTTTTGATGAGATTTTTTAAATTTTAATGGAAACCTTAGACAAAATTAAATTGTTAAAATTTTCGGAACTAATATAGTTCTTTGAAATTGGGGGTGATGTGGTTTCGACGGGAGCCGAAGGCACTTAAAACTGCACGCCGTGCTTTTGCCGTGTGCACGTAAAACAAACGGCGAAAAATAAGTGCCAACTATAACTATGCTTTGGCTGCTTAATTAAAAAGCAGCCCGTCCTTTATAACTCGTGCCTGTCCGGGTTATAAGGGGCGTGGACAAAGACAGGCACTTGCTGGGACTTTTCTCAGGGAGTCCCAACAAGTTAAATCCACCTGAGATAGCTCCATCTCGGGCGCCTACCCTCTAAAGATGGAGCGAAACTCTACAAAGGTAGGCTAAGCGTGTAGATGTTTTAAGTGCTTGGCTTCCGGACCCGGGTTCGACTCCCGGCACCTCCACCATTAAAAAGATACATCCCTAAATCACCTCTTTGGATAAATAGTAAATTTCTTCTTCTCTACCATAATTAAATTGGAGGTCAAATTGTGAAGGAGCTATACAATTTTATTTCATATAAACATTCAGAGATTATAACTAAAAAATATTCCACTAGTTTTTCAATTGCAATATCATTTTTAAGTAAATCAATTAGAAAACACATTTACGCGATATATGGGTTGGTTCGAATAGCTGATGAAATTGTTGACACAATGTTAGATGTTGATCGATTCATTTGGCTTAAAGAGCTACAAGAACAAACTTATAAAGCATTAGAATCTAAATTCTCAACTAATCCAATTTTAAATGCATTTCAACTTACGGCTAACAGATTTTCAATTGGCTCTGAGTTGATTGAACCTTTTTTTAATAGTATGTATATTGATTTGAAGAAGAACAAACACGATGAACACTCCTACAAGCAATATATTTATGGAAGCGCTGAAGTTATAGGTTTAATGTGCTTAAAAATATTTGTTAATGGTGATGAAAAACTATACAAAGAATTAGAAGAACACGCTCGTGCACTTGGCTCTGCCTTTCAAAAGGTAAATTTTTTAAGAGATATTAAAAATGATTTTAAAATTCTAAACAGAACCTATTTTCCAGATGTTGATTTGACTAATTTAACCGAAGATGATAAAATAAAAATTATAAATGATATTAAAGCAGATTTTAAAAAGGCATGGATCGGTATTATTAAACTTCCAAGAAGAGCTAGAATAGGTGTAATGGTTGCTTATGAATATTACTTAGCGCTGTTAAATAAAATTAAAAAATCTCCAGTAGATCAAATCTTAAAGCAAAGAATTAGGATAAACAATTTCTATAAAATCATTTTGCTCCTGAAAATATTATTTAAAAGTTTATTTATTAAATAAACTTACGGAAATATAGATGCTACTGAGTTTTTTAACTCTTATCTTATCATTTTCTCTAATGGAGTTCGTTGCTTGGTTTACCCATAGATATATCATGCATGGATTCCTTTGGTTTTTACATAAAGACCACCACACCTACGAAAATAAAAATTTCATTCAGAAAAATGATTTTTTCTTTCTAATATTCGCTTTGCCAGGGGCTTTTCTAACTATCAAGGGTGCACTTGAATATTTTAATTTATTCTTCTGGATCGGGTTGGGAATAACACTTTACGGTTTAACATACTTTTTAATTCACGAGATTTATATTCATCAAAGATTTAAATGGATCAAAAAAATTAATCACCGATATTTTATCGCAATTCGCCGTGCCCATAAAGATCACCACAAACATATTTATAAATATCCAGGTGAAAATTTTGGTTTACTAATTGTTCCTTTCAAGTATTTTAAGGAATCTAAAATCAAAAGATACGATGGCTAAGTTTTATTATCTAATTATTTTAGTTTCAACACTAATTTTTCCACTAATTTTATCCTTTCACAAAAAGAATCTTTTCTACAAACAATGGAGATCAATCTCTTGCTCACTAACTTCTGTCTTGATCGTTTTCATCCCCTGGGATGTGATGTTTACTATCAACAAAATTTGGGGTTTCAACAAAGATTATGTTCTCGGTATCTATCTATTATTCTTACCAGTTGAAGAATGGCTATTCTTTATCATAGTTAATTTCAGCGTCCTCTTCATATTTCATCTATTCCAACTAAACTTCAAAGAAAATAAAATGTTAAATCTCTTCTCAAACGCTTTTTATATAAGTATTGGCCTCATATTTTGTTATGTTATTTTTTATTCCATACCTAACAGATGGTACACATTTATTGCAACTTTTATGGCTCTAATATTATTGGTCATTATATTGCTTTTGGGACTAAATGTTTTTAGACAATTATTTTTCATCACTTTCATAATTTCAATTATCCCATTTTTGATTGTAAACGGGGCGTTAACTGGGCTTTTCAGTTCAAGCCCGATAGTTTCTTATGACGATTCAAAAAATATGGGTTTAAGATTGTTAACCATACCAGTTGACGATATAATTTATAACTTTGACATGATATTATTTTCAACTTTAATTTATTATATATCAAAAGTCAAAAAATTCTCTTATTAAGAAAATGGAAAAACAACCAGTTGTAATTTTTTGGTTTCGTCGAGATTTAAGATGGGATGACAATCCTGCACTTTTATATGCTTTAAAATCTGGACTTCCAGTTATTCCTGTTTTTATATTTGATAAAAATTTATTGGACACGATTGCAACAAAGCCAAAGGATAGAAGAGTTCAATTCATATATGATAGATTAAAAAATATCCATACTTATTTTCAGCAAAATTTTTCATCAGGAATTTTGTTTTTTTATGGAAAACCACTTGATGCTTTTAAGAAATTGCTTCAAATGTATGAGGTCAAAGGTGTTTATTTTAACAGGGACTATGAACCATATGCTATTGAAAGAGATAACCAAATAAAAAGTTTTTTAAAAAGCAATGGAATAGAAAGTTATACTTATAAGGACATTGTAATTTTTGAACCCCAAGAAGTTTTATCTATTTCAGGAAAACCTTTCACAGTTTACTCTCAATATGCCAAAGCATGGAAAAAGCTTTTTGAATCTCTAAATTTTAATTTTTATCCATCAGAGAAATTTTTGAATAATCTTTTCAAATTTAAAGTTCAGCCACTCATAATTCCTTATGAAGATTTGGGATTTACCTATGAAAGAGATTTTAAATTTCCAGAACCAAATCTTGATGAAGAAACCTTAACAAATTATCATAAGACCAGAGATTACCCATATTTAGAAAGAGGAACGACAAAGATAAGCTTGCATTTGAGATTTGGAACATTAAGTATAAGAAAAATGGTTTTCCTGGCTCAAAAATTTAATACAACTTTATTAAATGAATTAATTTGGAGAGAATTTTACCAGTCAATTCTCTACCATTTCCCCTGGACAATAAATCAAAATTTTAATCCTAAATTTAACAAGATCCGATGGATCTTTAATGAAAAACTTTTTCAGAAATGGAAATCTGGTGAAACTGGTTTCCCTATAATAGATGCAGGTATGAGAGAATTAAATGAAACAGGATATATGCACAACCGCGTTAGAATGATAACTTCAAACTTTTTTGCGAAAATTTTAATGCTTGATTGGCGATTCGGTGAAGCATATTTTCGTGAGAAGCTACTTGACTATGAAATGGCTTCTAATATAGGGAATTGGCAGTGGTCAGCAGGAACAGGGGTTGATGCTACGCCTTACTTTAGAATTTTTAATCCTGAACTACAACAAAAAAAATTTGATCCGGAGTTTAAATACATCAAGAGATGGATTCCAGATTTTAACGAAAATAATTACATCCCGAAAATTATAAATTATGAGGAACAACGTGAAAAATATTTAATGCTTATGAAAACTTTATTTTAAAGTTTTAAACAAAGAATAAATTAAAATGGGGAAATTATATCAAATTTATCGCGAACAAGTAATAAGTTCATCAATTGAAAAAACATGGAAATTTTTCTCTAACCCTCAAAATCTTAAAATCATAACTCCAGATTATATGAATTTTAGGATTTTAACTAAAAACCTCCCTGAGGAGATATTTCAAGGTTTGATAATTGAATATAAAGTTTCACCACTATTTAAAATTGATTTTTATTGGGTGACAGAAATAACAGCAGTAGAAAAGTACAGATACTTTATTGATGAGCAGAGGTTCGGTCCATATAAGTTTTGGTATCATATTCATATTTTTGAAGAAATAGAGAAAAATAGGATAAAAATAATAGACCATGTTTATTATCTCCCACCATTTGGATTTTTGGGAAGAATTGCAAATTCTCTAATTATACGAAATAGATTGGAAGATATTTTTAACTATCGTCAAAGAGTTATATCATCTATATTTAGCGATGATTGATAAATCAAAGTTTCTGATCAAGAATTTTTTGAATATCTTTCTACTCTTTCCGTTGTGAGTTTTGAACTAATTATTCCCATAGGTAATCCTGCGCCAGGAACTGTTGAAGCACCTACATAGAAGACATTTTTAAATTCCTCATCAAAATTTTTCGGTCTAAAATATCCAATTTGACTAAAGTTATGGGCAAGTCCTAAACCGCTTCCTTTATAAAGATTGAATTTATTTTGCCAATCCTCCGGAGTATATATCGTCTTGGAAACTATTTCCGGCTCAATGTTAAATCCGATTCTTTTTGAAAAGTCATCTATTATACTTTTAGCGATTTTATCTTTATCGCTCCAATCTTTTTTATAAATTAAATTTGGAACTGGACAAACGAAAAATAGACTTTCACATCCTTCAGGTGCACATTCAGGATTAGATTTTGAGAGAACATTTACATAATAATAAGGTTTTTCTAATACCAGATCATTAGAAATTACATTCTTAGCATATTCTTCGTAGTTAGAACCAATAAAATAATTATGATGATGAAGCTGAGGTAATTTCGTTTTAATTCCAATATACATTGTTAAATATCCGCTCGTCCAAATTTTTTTATCCATTTTTTCCTCTGAATAGTCGGGTCGTTTGAAAATTTTACTTCTGAAAACAGCGGCATCAGCATTGATGACAAAAATATCAGCCTCCCATTTTTGATTCTGTGAATCTATTAAAGCTTTTAACTTCTTGCCTTCTGCAATAAAATCAACTATCTCCCTATTGTAGTGAATATTGACCCCTTCCCTTTTTAGCTCATCAATAAGCCCCTCTACAATTTTATACATCCCACCCCTAACATTATAATAGCCATCAAATTTAAATTCGGTATATGAAAGTAAAGTGTAGATTCCCATTGTATCAAACGGAGTTCTACCTAAAAAAAATGCAACCAGCGATATGATTTGCTTAACCTCCTTAGAAGAAAAATTTCTACTTACTTCTTGCCAAAAACTTCTTAAAATAAGTGGAAAGTGAATTGGGTTTACTCTCATGAGCGATAGAACATAGTCAAAAATTGAATCAAAATTTCTTTTAATCACTATATCAACCGTGTCATTGAACCTTTTTTCACATTTCTCAAGATACTTTTTCATCTTTGATTTAAAATCAGGCTCTACATTTTTAAACTCATTAGCCAACATATCTAAATCTGTATATATAAAATAGAACTTCGGATTACCCGAAAAATTTACAGTATAAAGTGGTTCAAGCTTAAAATATTCAAATGGTAATTTAATTCTACAATCTCTGGCGAATTCCTCAAATTCATAAGACATACTGAAAAAACTTGGTCCGGTATCAAAAATAAATCCATCTTTTTTAATTTGATTCAACCTTCCACCAGCTTGAGAATTTTTCTCTAAAAGTTCAACTTTATATCCTCTTTTTACAAGACGGAGTGCGGTAGCTAAACCCCCAATTCCTGTCCCAACTATTAAAACTTTTTTATTCATATCCTCCTCTCCTCATTTTATTTAAAAGTTCTGGATATAATTCATTTTTTACCCATAAAAAATTCGGTTCAATTTTCAACACTTTCTCAAAATAAAGCCGTGAATTTTCATAATCCGAAAGTTCTAAATAAATTTTACCTATAGTCGTTAAAAGGTTGATATAATTCCAGTCGTTTTTAATTTCGCCCAAATTTTTTTCCATGATTTGTAGGGCTTTAATATAGTATTTTAATGCTTTTTCTCTTGAACCTCCTAAAATTTTGGGACGATAATATTCTGCATTACCTAATTGAATGAATGCTAAATAGTTTAAACTATCCAAACTAATAGCATACTTCGCAAACTCAATACTATTTGAGCCAATAAATGGTGCTTTCCACGGATTTATTGCAATTTCAAATCCAATAAATGCAGATTTATATGAATAAACTTCAGATAACTTAAATTTTTCACTTTCTAATTTATTTATATAGTTAATGGCTTTTTTAAGATATTTTTCTGCCATTTTCTTCTTATCATTGCTTAAGCACCATGCGATGAAACCATACTGATAGTTTACCAGCTCTAAAATTAATTGATTGCTCTTATTGGAAACCTTATCAAGACTATCAATGATTTTTTTCCATTCATCCATTCTATTTCTAACATAAGCATTATAAACTTTGTTTTTATTATCGCCAAGTGATACAAAGTATAACAAGAATAGAGGAATTAATAAATATTTCGCCCTTTCCATATTTGCCTTTTAAAAATTTTATTATTAATCGCTTTCAAAATAATAAAACCCAAAACTAATTGCTGTATTGGCGACAAGATTAAATTTTCAAAAACATTTTGATTTGAGGTAATTGAAATTAAGATTCTAATCAGTATAAATTCAACTAATAATAATAAAAATACCCTTGAATCAAACAAAAGCGATGGGATAAATCCAAAAGTAGTAATTAACCAGAATAGAATAGCTAAAATAGAATTATTCCCTAATATTTTTATAATGTTCTTTGAAAAACCATTTATTGCGTCCATCAAGCTTTCATACATTCGGCAAGAAACCTCTCTAATTCCAGTAAGGCAGATTACCCTGATACGATTTTTTTTCAAAAATCTGGCTATATCAATATCTTCAACAGGGCTATTTCTGAACAATTCGTGAAGATTAAATTCTTTATAAATCTTTGCAGGGAAAAACATCAATTGTCCGTTTGCTGCGGAAAGAGAGGAAAATTTAGAGTTTTTCACAAAAAATAATGGAAGCAATGATAACAAGATAAAATAAATTATTGGAACAGTTATTTTTTCCGATAATTTAAGCATTTTTTGATGTGGAAAGATTGAAATTAATCCTGGTTTATACTTTTCGTAAAGTCCAATTAATTTCTGAATTAAATTTTTCTCAATTGTAACATCCGCATCAATAAAAAGAAAATACTCACCATTTGCATAATTTGAAAGTATATGACATGCGAAATTCTTCCCAAGCCAATTTGGGGGAAGCCCTTGAGATTCTATTAATCTTATCCGTTTATCTATTCTACTGAACTCTACAACTATGTCTTTTGTTCTATCGTTTGATTGGTCATCGAAAACATTTATTTCAATATTAGAATATTCTTGCTTAAGTAAGGAATTTAAAGTGTGTCCTATATTCTTTTCTTCATTTCTCGCTGGAATTAATATTGAAACCAAAGGATTACTTTTAACTTGAAGATGTTTATAAATCTTTCTAAAAATTAGTTTGATATAAATAAAATTCATAAATGAGACAAACAACTGAATCGTAAAAAAAGCAATTACAATATAGGTAAAAATTTTCATTTAAATAAAAATTTCCCTTTGTTTTATTAAGCACCTTTCAAAAAATAGATTATAATCCCTTTCAACTAAATCTAAATTCAAATACTCTGGATGATATTCCTGAAAATATACATAAAGAGTTGGTTTCTTGTGATTTAGATATTCAACAAAATTTGCTTGAAATATTATAGATATTGGATTTTCCAACTTTTTAAAAATTCTTTTAAGACCAGATTGAAATTTAATTTGAATTTTATATTGGGATTCAATTCTTCCCTGCGGAAAAAACAAAACAAGGTTCTCATTCTTCTTAAGTAGCTCGGCAGTGTAATCTAATGATTCAAGCAAATCTTTTGAATTTTTCCTAATTGAATATCCTCCTGAATAATTGAAGTATATATGCCTTTTTAACTCTTCCTCGAGCATCATGAAATAGAACTTGCGTTTTAACACTTTAAGATTTAAATACATTGACCAAAATCCATCCCACCAACTTGTGTGATTTGATAATAACAAAATTGGCAAGCCTCGTTCGGAATAATCACCTATCAATTTTATATCATAAAAGCACTTTTTGACAATAAAAATTGTATATAAAGAAAAAAATTTATAGATAAGGAAATTTTGCTTTGCTTTCAGCATATCGTCAATCTAATACAAATGCTAAAATAATTAAGAACATAATCTGAATTATAAAAAAAGCTGGAGCAATTTTATTGGTAATCTGGATTTTAAAAAGCCTTAATATGCTGTGAAATATTAAAGCAATGATAAACCAACTAATATAATTCTGTAAAGGCGGTTTATTATCCTTCCAATGCCACATATCCAACCTTGGTGCAACCATTTCTAAAGCCAAATCATAAGCAACCATAAGTAGAGATGATAAAATTACCTTTATAAATTCGTTTAATTTAAAAATTTCAAGAATTGATGCAGTTGTATAAACTAAAAATAACCAGTTTAAACCTATTATTATTGGTGTTGAAAATAGCTTTAAACCTAAGGTTTGTCCGTAGCTATAATCACCAAATATAAATTTATAGTTTGCACCAATTACCTCAATAAAAAAACTTACAACACAAATTATAAAAAAAGTTAAAATTTGCCAAATTAAATTATTCTTATTTTGATGATAAAAAATTAAAACGATGGCGGTAAGTATCAAAATTAGAGGTGTAAGATTTACAAATAAATTAAAAGTATAATCTAATGCCAATCCAATAGCTCCAAATGAATAAATAATAGCGAATAAAAAAATTACACGGTTAAATTTTATATCAAGCCATTTAAATAATCTATTAAGGTTTATTATATAACTCTTTCTTGACACGAAAAGAGCAAACTTTTCTTTTTATAATTTGATTATGATAAGTAAAATGTTCTAAATTTTATTTTTATCTTTCAAGTAAGAGTTTCAAAATTTGAACAACCTTATTCTTTAATTCCTTACGATGGACAATTAAATCAATAAATCCATGCTCAAGAAGAAATTCAGAACGTTGAAATCCCTCAGGTAAGTCCTTCCCTGTTGCCTGTTTAATTACTCTTGGTCCAGCAAATCCAATTAAAGCTCCGGGTTCGGCTATGTTTATATCTCCAAGCATAGCATAACTTGCAGTAACCCCTCCAGTAGTTGGATCAGTTAAGATTGAAATATAAGGGATACCATCTTCTGACAGTTTAGTCAACATCGCTGAGGTTTTAGCCATCTGCATAAGCGAAAGAGCGCTTTCCATCATTCTTGCTCCACCACTTGCTGAAACAATAATAAGAGGATTTTTTGTCTTCAAAGATTTCTCAATTGCCCTTGCTACTTTTTCTCCAACGACCGATCCCATGCTTCCACCGATGAACCTAAAATCCATTACACCAATCACAACTGAAATACCATTCATTTTACCTGTTCCAGTTACGATTGCTTCATTTAAACCAGTATTTTTCATCGCTTCTTTCAAGCGATCTTTATACGGCTTAGTATCAACAAAGTTTAAAACGTCAACAGAGCGTATTTTTTTGTCCATCTCTTTAAAAGTTCCCTTGTCAATTAAAATATCAATATATTCACGGCTCGTGATGCGAAAGTGAAAATTACATTTGTGGCAAGTCCATAAATTTAATTCAAGCTGTGATTTATGGATTATCTCTCCACAATTTTCACATTTTGTCCACAAACCCTCAGGCAATTCCCTTTTCTCACCCGAGATATTTCTTGATAATCTTTTAAACCAAGCCATTGATTATCCCATTTTTATTTTGAAATCTTTGATGTAAAGAGGTTCAAGCGAATTTAAATCGGAAAATTCCCTTCGTTGAAACTTTTCCATTGCTATAAGAGCAACATAATATGCTTCTGCTTGATTTAATTTACCCTTCAATAAAATTGCCTTGTCAAAAATTTGTCTTTCTTTAATTTCATTAATCCCGTCACCTATGAAAATTGTCGGTTTCGTTATTTGATTTAAAATTTCATTGAAAGTTCCAACTTTAAATTCACTTATCTTAACAACCTTGCCATCAAATATTGAATAAAACCCATAATAAAAATCACCTTGTTTAGCATCAATTATCGAACATATGTTAACTTCGTTCAAGCAAAAATTTGAAAAAATCTCATAAAATTTCGCCGCTTTTAACGCAAGAGCATCAAGCGTCGGTACAGCAATGATAGGTTTTTCCTTAACAAAGCAAATCCCTTTAACAGTGCTTAATCCAATCCTTAACCCAGTGAATGACCCAGGTCCAATTGAAACACCCACTGCTTCAATTTCATCAAGCTCCATATTCAGATTTTTTAAGCATTGATCTATCAAAGAAATTATTTTTTCCGAATGAATTTGCTTTAAATTAATTTCGCATTGTGATGTTTTTCCATTTGCAATAACGCAAACAGAACAAATATCCGTTGATGTCTCTATCGCAAGTATTTTCATCGTTTTACAATTTCTATTTCTCTTTCATTTTCTTCATCCACAAACCTTAAATAAACATCATATCTTTTGCTTGGCAAAAGTTCATAAACAACATCCGCCCACTCTATCAATGATACTGCATCGTTGAAAATAAAATCTCTAAACCCGATTTCAATGACTTCGTCTACACTTTTCACCCTGTAAAAATCAAAATGATAAACTGTTAAGCGTCCTTTGTATTTGTTCATGATTATGAAGGTTGGGCTATTGACGGTTTCGAAAACACCAAGACCAATACACACGCCTTGAACGAATTTCGTCTTTCCCGAACCGAGATCTCCAAAAAGAGCAACGACATCCCCGGGTTTTAAAATTGTGGAAAATCTCTTACCGAGTTCAATTGTCTCATCTTCGCTTCGTGTAAGGAATTTTCCAGTCATTTAATTTTTAGGTACAAGTTTTACTATTGGAACTATCATTTCTTCAAGTGACACGCCTCCATGTTGAAAAGTGTCTTTGTAAAGATTTAAATAATGATGATAATCGGTTGGATAGACAAAATAATAGTCCTCCTTAGCAATTATATAATTTATTGCAACGCCTCTCTTTGGCAACTTATAGGTTTCGGGTTTTTCAATAAAAATCGCCTCCTTCTCATCACAGTTCAAATTTCTCCCATATTTATACCTTAAATTAGTAGCAGCTTCCCTATCTGCCAAAACTTTAGCACCTCGCAAAGCCCTTATACTCCCATGGTCGGTTGTAACAAACACAACTACATTTTTCAACCTTGATATCGTCTTCAACATCCTGTAAAAAGAAGAATGAACAAACCATGCCCGTGTAACTTCTCTATACGCTGATTCATCAAATGAAAGTTCCCTAATCACAGTTGAATCACTTCTGCTATGCGCAAGCATATCAACAAAATTTACCACAATGGCTGTCAATTGACCTTGAGCATATGTTGCTATGTTTTGTTCAACACCAACACCAAAATCAGGGTCAATTATTTTAAAATATCTTATCTTTGATTTCAATTTCACCCGCCTTCTATTTAGCTGATCCTCTAAAAATTCCCTCTCATATTTATTTCTACTTCTTTCCTCATCATTATTCCCCTCCCAAAGCTCGGGGAATCTTTTTTCTATCTCAATCGGGAATAAACCACTAAATATAGCATTTCTTGAATACGGGGTTGCGGTCGGCAAAATAGAATAATAATAATCTCTTTCAACGATGTAAAAGTCATGTAACTCCTTTTCAAGCATAATCCATTGATCAAGTCGCATACAATCAACCACAAAAAAGATAACATTCTTTCCATCTTCAATTTCAGGGATGATATATCTCTCAACAATATCAACAGAGAGAATAGGTCTATCCTCCGACTCTATCCAATCGGGATAATTCCTTTCAATATATTTACCGAATTCAACATTGCATTGCCGTTTCAATTCAAAAAGAGATTCCCTTAAACCAACTTCTGGATGTTCGTCAAGTTCAATATCCCACTTTATAAGTCGCAGATAAATTTCAATCCAATCCTGATAATCAAGTTCGGTCATCAAAGCATTTGATATAGCACGAAACCCGTGAAGATATTCCATAGTAAGCTTTTCGCTGGCTATCTTTTTCGCTTCAATAAACTTTTTGCAGACCATTAATATCTGGCTTGGGTTCACCGGCTTAGTAAGATAATCACTTATCTTATAACCGATCGCTTCCTCCATCAAACTTTCTTCCTCATTTTTTGTAACCATCACAACGGGAATGCCTGGGAAAATCTCTTTAATTTCAATCAATGTTTGTAATCCACCTTTACCAGGCATAATCTCATCAAGTAAAATCAAATCAATATCCTTCCCTCTTTCCCTTAAAAACTCAACCGCATCATCACCGTTCGTTGCCACCGATACTTCATAACCTTTCTGTTCAAGAAATAGAATGTGTGAGCGTAAAAGTTCAATTTCATCATCTATCCACAGTATATGTCCCTTTTTCTCCTGCATATCTTTCAAATAATTTTGTTTCCTTCATTTAAAAATTAAAAACCCAAACTTAAATAAACAAATATCAAAGCCCAACCCTCTCTCTGATTATTTGAATCATTTGCGATATTATAACAGTTTTCCTCTTCAAATAAAAAATTGCAAATGAAATCCAAATTAACCCGATTATAATTCTTAAAGAAAACTTAACCAAGTTCCCCCACTCTCCGAAATTTATAAATTTCAACGAAAAAACAAGAAAAATAGGAAACACAGGTAGAGAAAGTTTCAATGCCAGATTAAAAATCTTCAAAATGTCGTAAAATTTTCTATAACTTAGATATATCAAACTAATGAAATAGAGAAAATAGGCGACAAGAACAGCGTAAGTTATCCAAACAAGTTCCAAACTTGATTTTGCAATTACATAATTAACTATAAATAGCAATCCTATTAATAAAAACTCAGAGACAATTATCCACTTTCTCTCATTTATTGTGACGAGGAAAGTCAAAGGTATTGCACTTAAAGAAATGAAATAAAAAGAAATCGCAAGTTTATCAACGAGTTTTAAACTGTAGAGATATTTGGGAAGGAGCAAAATTATAAATGGTTCAGCAAATGCTATAGCAAAAATTGAAACAAAAGGAAGGACGAAAGATAAAAAGATCAAACTTTCGTCAAGGAAGATTTTCAAACTTTTAACCTCCTTTGTTCGCCCGTATTCCTCAATCATCCTTTGACCAATGACTTGATTCAAAGTCATCGGAATAAAAAAAGGCAGCATCCCGATACTATACGCTACTGAATAAAATCCCATGCTTGCTTTATCAAAAAAATTTGCTACTGAAAATTTATCCATCGTCATCAACAATCTTAATCCAAACCCAATAAGTAAGTTTACAAAACCAATTTTCAAAATCTCTTTAAGCTCAAATAGGTCAAAATGTCTTTCAAACTTCAAATTCAAGTTTTTGTTTGCAAGCAAAATAGTTAAAATTAGAGCTAAATTCATTCCGATATAAATACCCTCAACATGAAGTTTAAACATTAAAATTGACGAAAAAATAAGATCCGCAATTGAAAGTAATGTTTGATATACCCCAAGAAGCTTGAACTTATGCTGAATTTGAAATTTTAGAAGCATGAAACTAAAATTTAAAAAGAAAAAGACAGCGAGAGCACTTAACAAAACAATAAAATTGAGTTTTATGATAAAAACAAGAAAGACAAAAGTTAATCCGAAAAAATTCAATGCCCAAAATCCGGTAGATAGATAATTTCTCCCTTTCGCTTCATCTCCTTGAGCTAAAAAATAAGGAACGAGGCGCCAAAGACCATCCAAAATTCCAAGTTGAGCGTAAACGCCGTAGGTATAAAAGAGAAAAATTGCCGAATAAACCCCAAATAGTTCAGGTCCAAGAAATTTTGCAAAAATAAAACCACGCAAAATTAATATAAATTGGGTCAGATATTGTGATAAGGTGACAAAAGTTATATCCGTTATAGCTTTTTTCCTTGACCAGGGCATCAAATCAAAGAGTTGTAAATTTTTTTAATTTTTTGCGCCGTGTCAACAGCATTATAATTTTTCACGACAAATTCCCTACCCCGCTTCCCAAGTTCATAATGTAATTTTTCATCTGATAAAATTCTCTTCAGAGCTTTGTAAAGTTCAAAAAAATCAAACGACTGAACAAGGATCGCATTATCCCCAACGACTTCCGGGATTGAACCACTTAAAGTTGATATGACCGGTTTACCACAAGCCATGCTTTCAATCAAGACCATCCCAAACTGCTCTTGCCATCTTTTATCAGGAATGCTTGGCAAAACAAAAACATCGGCAAGGTTATGAAATTTCGGCATTTCATCATAATCAACATATCCAGCGAAAATCACATTTTTCTCAATATCAAGGAAACGAACAAATTTCTTAAGCCAATTCAAAAGTTGTCCTCCACCGACGATCAGCAATTTCAATTTATTCCCATCAAAATCCTTATCCATAACTAAAAGTTTAAATGCGTTCAAAAGAACAATTATGCCTTTCTGCCACTGTAATCTTCCAGAGAAAAGAATTACTTTATCATCTTCGTTTATTCCCAAATTTCTCATCAGATTAAAATCCTTCGCCATCGGTCTAAATTTTTCAACATCAACCCCTGGCTTGATGATCTGAATCTTTTCCTCTGGAAATCCCTCAAGAACAAGTGTTAATTTCGCTCTTTCAGAAGTTGCAATTGCAACATCAACCGCTTCAACAATTTTTTTAAATCGCTTTGACTTAACAAAATTATAACCTCTGAACCCATAAGCAAAGGGTATATTTTGCCACTGCGTTATGACAAGTCGCTTATCATATTTCAATCTCGCTTTTGCGGACTGATAAGTATAAAAGTATTCAACATCGGCAGAATGAATTATATCAAAATTTTTGAGTAAGTTTTCCAACCCAAATATCTTTTGCAGAAAAAGTTCATAGTAAAAAATCCTTTGATAAATTTTTCTCAGCTTAAATACATTTGGGAAAAACATCTCGAGGTCATAAACAGATGGAAGTTTTTTCACATTGATTTTCAAACCACCTATTGAAAAAGGGTTATTAAGCGAGCAAATACCCCATATCTCAAAATTATCGATCAAAGGCTCATAGTATTGTATTTCAAATTTTGTCAAACCATTCCCCCTCACAAGGGCTACTTTCTTCACAGGTTAAAACGAGTTTAATTTTTGATTAATGACTTCAAAACACTTATAAATTCATCAAGACATTTATCCCAATTAAACATCTTCGCTCTTTCAATTCCCCTTTTGCTCATTTCAATTTTAAGTTCGTCATCTTTCAAAATTCTTATTAAAGTTCCAGCGATGTCGTTAACATCAAGCGGATTAAAATATACCCCTGCATCTCCAACAACTTCTGGGATAGAGGATACATTTGAGACAGCAACTGGACAACCGCAGGCCATAGCCTCAAGTGGTGGAACCCCAAATCCCTCATAAACCGATGGGTACACCAGGACATCCACTTCAGAATATAATTTCATGAGGTCTTCATCAGAGATATACCCAAGGTAATCCACACCAATTTTTAGATCAACGAACTTGTGAATTTTTTCAAAGATATGTTTGGCTTTCCACCCAACTTTACCGACAATTATCAATTGCGCTTTGGGTATTTCTTTTTTAACAATTAAAAATGCATCAAGAAGTTTATCAATACCTTTCCTTGGTTCTATCGTGCTCACAAATAAAATTTTTTTGCTTCCGAAATTCTCTCTGGGCAAAACAGGCTTCACAAAACTTCCATAGCAAACCTTAACAATCTTTTTAGGGTCTATCCCCCAGTATCTTACCAAATCACTCTTCGTATGTTCTGAATGAACGATGTAAAGATCAGGTTTATTTTTGATGAGAAGTTTAAAGGTTTTATAAGTTAATCCACTTATAAAAGGGAAAAAGCGAGGATAAAGCCAAGGTATTATGTCGTGAACGACTTGAACTGTCTTGACTCTTTTTGATTTAAAAAGATGAACCGGGATTGCGGTCGGTCTGACGTTTGTTATTAGGCAAATGTCGCTATTATTTACGATTTCAATAACCGTTGGAATTTTTCTGAAATTTAACTTTACGAGAAATTCAACTTTTTTGTTTTTAAGATACTCATCTTTAATCTGGTCAAAGCCAACTGGGGAAATTAATGTGATTTTCTCAATTTCGTCATCATTGATCAACTTATTTAGAAGCATTTCATTTTCTCTTTCTATGCCCGTTTTTCTCTCCAGAAAAGAAGCGATGACAGTAAGCCTCATATTATCGTTGATTGAATTGGAATTATAACTGAAACAATTGGTTTATCCATACTTAGGGCTACTTTATTATCCTCTCGTAAAACTCAATTAATTTCCTTGCTTTTTCATTTACATCGTATTTTTCCATCGCAAGCTTGCGGGCTTTCTCACCGATTTCACTACAAAGATCAAAATCGCCAACGCACTTCAAAATCTTCTCAATGAATTCCTCCTCCGTGTCAGCTATTAAAATATTCTCGCCATCTATATAATCAATTCCCTCTGCACCTATGCTTGTTGATATTACGACTTTTCCAAGCGCCATCGCTTCAATTATCTTTACCCTTATACCGCTTCCGGCAAAAAGTGGTACGATCATTATAGATTTTGATTTCATAAATTCATATGCGTCCTCAACTTCACCAAGTGTTATGACATTTTTTAACTTTTTCCTCTTTATAAAATCCCAAGCATCTGGGTTTCTACCCGCAAGATAAAATTTCAAATCTGGCTTTTTTAAAATTATCTCATCCCACACATTTTCAAAAAACCATTCAAGTCCTTGCTGATTTGGAAACCAATCAAGGGCGCCGATATAGAAAAGAGAAGGAAATTCAATGCTTGAAATGTCAACTCCTTTATCATCTAAATCAATCACACCATCTGAGACAAACAAAGGAATACGAACCCGAGAAAGTTTTTCGGCATCTTTATTTGAAATCGGAACAATGGCATCATAAAGTTTTAAACGATTCATCTCATATTTCTTTAATCTTTTAGCTTGAATTTCAAGCCAAACCCTTTTCAATAGGGATCTTTCAAACTTTGCATACTTTTCAAGTATCTCATGCTCAACATTATGCGCGCGCATCACAACCTTTGCATTTGAATGCTTTCTTATAAGTTCAAGATAAGGATCAAGATATAGACCCTCAAGCTGAACGATATCAAATTTTTTTGATTTAAGAATTTCAATCAACTTCTTTGCAAATTTTCTTGAAGAGCCATATCTCCAAATGTGATAAGATTTCTTGCTGAAAAGATTTACAACGAATGGTATTGGCTTAATTTTGGTATCTACGTATTCAGCGTAAAAGGTTATCGCTTTCTTAAGGTCGTTAGGGATGTTTTCAATGTTAAATTTTCTTTTATAGGTTTGCATCGCAAGGATTGTCACATCGTGTCCGAGTTTTGCAAAAGCTTTTGCATAATTTAAAGTCACAACACTTCCACCATCTCTTGGTGGATATGGCATTTTATGTGCTAAAATTAAAATCTTCACTTTTAACTTTTATGCTTATCAATTAACTTTTTGACATTAGGATAGATTGACGCGAAAAGCAAAAGCAGGACAAATATATTGATACCCAAACTCACTTTACTGCCGAGTTCAAACTCATCGTCTTTATAAACGAACAAAATTTCGTGTTCCCCATCAGGGACAACAACAGCACGAAAGACATAATTTGCCCTTAAAATTGGAGTTTCCTTCCCGTCAATAAAACACTTCCATTTCGGATACCAAGCATCGCTCAAAAATAGAAGGTTATTCCCAGTTGCTTTCACTTTTAGTTTTATCTTTTGAATCTGATACTCAAGTATTTCAATAAAAGCATCCTGAGATGGTGGGTCAATTTTGATATCCAATGTATCCTCAAGATAAACGACATCCATCGGGTTGAATTCAGCATTTTTCATCTTGTTTAAAATTTGAATCGGCTGTGAAACTTCATAGCGATTAACGAAGAAAACTCTCGGAAGGTAATTTTTATTAAACAAAACTTTTCTCGTCCCATTGAAAACAAGATTTCCATAAACTGTGTCAACATTATCGCTTATCACATACTTTGTGTTTAAAATGTTAAGCACAAACGGATTAGTTATCCCAGCTATTTCAATAAGGTCTTGATATGCTCTAATTTTAGCCCCGTGATAGCCGTAAACATTTTGAAGGCGATAGATCGCAAGGTGGTTTGACATAACCGGTTGCCCAGAGCTAAGCTCAAGAATTCGGTATAAAGTTGTATCTTGTTTTATATACTGCACATAATCTGGCGGATTAAAGATTGATTGAAGGTCTTCTTTATCTGAGTAGTGAAGTGTAAGAGAATCCACACGCCAAAGGTCAAATATGACAAGCAATGCGATGCCGAGATTGAATATATTTTGCTTTAAAATTTTTGACAGGTAAAGATAAGATAAGCCAAACAAAAGCAAAGCTAGGAGAAGGAAAATTCGTAAATCTTTGATGAAATTGTCAAAGATGAATTGATAGATGTGTGGTGAAACCCTATTATAAATTTCCTGATTTACAAAGCCGAAATTATTTTTTATCACAAGGGCAACAGCTTGATTGTCAGCAAAAATTGACCTATAAATCTCGGAAACAAAATTCGGTAAAAAAATCGTGATCGCAAGTAAAAGGGTTGAGGCAATTGTCAAATTTCTGAAAACATTTTTCACCTTTTCGCTTATACCACTGCGGTAAAAGTTTATAATTGAAGATAAACCAAACCCAGCAAGCACCGGAACTGCAAACATAACAAGAGCAAGAATCATGCTCGGAACTCTGAAACGGTTAAAATAAGGAACATAATAAAAGAAAATGTCGTAGACAAGGGGAAATTCTTTCCCGAAAGAGATAAACAAAGAGATTATGACAAGGAAGACAAGAAACCTGACGAATATATTTTCTTTGAAATTGAAAACGACACCGATAATAGCAAGTAAAAGAACTATCGCACCTAAATAATTTGGAGCATCGGTAAAGGGCATCGGACCAAAATAAGTGTTTATCCTGACAGTTTCACCACCAGTTAAAACGCCTGTGTAATTTCTCCATCCAAAGCCATAAATAGAAGGAACAAAAAATGTCAAAATCTCCCCAGGGCTAAAAGACCATTGCGTTGCATAGTCATAATCAAGCCCTGTACTTTGTCTATCTGATTTTCCTGACGCTTGTTGATTTATCTTCTCAATCAACGGTGGTTGTCCTCTGATTGAATAATGGTTATATTCCCAGACAGGAAGATATTTATCAAGGAAAATTCCAAATGCAAAAAGAGTTGCAAGCGAAAAAAGCAATCCTGATCTGATCAAACCAATAATGTTTTCTTTGCGGAGGATTTTGTGGATGAAGTAAGTAAGGTAATAAATAGCAACCGCCAAATAGACATAAAACATCATTTGAATATGTGAAGCTGCGAATATTAACCAAATCGCGACGACAAGCAAAACAAAGTAAAGCAACTTAAATCTATTCATCAACTCATCAATCAGGAGCAAAACAAATGGAAAAGCTGACATTGTAATAATTTTTGTATGATGTCCAACGGTGAGCCAAACAATGAAAAAAGTTGAAAAGGACATTGAGAAAGCGACGATAAAAGATACAAATTTTCCCATTCCTTTTCTTTGCGATAGAATGTAAGCGCCGATTGACATCAAGAACAAGTAAACGACCATCTCAAAAACATCACGATTCGGGATGATTTTAAAAATCAGGTTAAATGCAAAGTCTCTTGTTATTCCCAAAAGATCAAACGGGCGTTCTGGGCCAACGCTTAAACTAGCATAGGCAGGCATACCACAGAAAATATACGGGTTCCAAAGAAGCGGGACATTTTGAAGTTTTGCGTCCTCAATTAAAGCCACCCAGCTTTTAAAAGCGATTATATCACCGGAGATAAAAACCTTCCCTTTTAAAAGTGCCTCATTGAAAAAAATGAAAAGCGCAAATAAAATTAATAGGAGATAAACCATGGAATGATACTTAGGGGGTATTAATTCATTAGTGGTTGAAATCTGTTCCTTTTTTTGTTTTCCTGCTTTCTTCTTTTCAGCCATAAATTGGGGCGGATTAATTTTTGCTTAAAAAATAAAAATTTTCACCCAAAAATAAAAAAGCGGAGGCAATCGCCTCCGCCAGCTGAATTTGATCAACGGAAAATATCATTTAAGCAAGACCATTTTCCGCGAAGCTGAAAACTCCGGTGTCGTTATCTTGTAGATATAAACTCCACTTGGGAGATTTCCAGCATCAAAAGTTATTCTATGAATACCCGCTTCATATCTTTTATTTCGGACAAGTGTCTTTACTTCAACACCAATTGAATTATAAACTTTAATTGTTACATTCGTTGCTTTTGGAAGATGAAATTCAATCGTTGTTCTTGGGTTGAATGGGTTCGGGTAATTCTGCAACAGTTTGAACTCGGTTGGCAAAAGTGTTGTTCCATCTTTAACATTGACAGGCATTGATAATTTCGTCATCTGCTCGGCTGTAAGAGGAGCAACATAAGCAGAAAGCTCTTGCGCAAGGTCTGCACCTGATTTAAGGAACACCCACTTGGTTGGGTCAGTTGCGGAATCAACCCTGCCCGTATAATCAACAAAGTCAAATTTTAACGCTGTCATCCAATTCGGTGGAACTGGTATAACTCCCTTAGTATTTATAAGCTTCTTTTGATTATCATCCCATTTCACAACATAAATTTGACCAGTTTGATTATAGGTTTGAATATTTGCATTGTTGTGGCATTCAGAACATTTACGAGTTGAATCCTTTGGCATGATGATATGAGACCTGTAAGGTGCAATCGTGACAAATGTTTGATTTTGATATTTAAGCGACATGACCGTTCCAGAATAGACTTTACCCTCTGGCATTCTTCTGACAAGTAAAACGAAATCACGAAGTATGCCATATGGTCTTTTAATTTTTGCCTGCAACTCGCTTTCAAAATGGCAGTTATAGCAAGTTATAACTGTTTTAGCATGGCAAGCTGTGCAATGAACTTTTGCAGAGTGAATATCATGAGATGGATTGCTCGTAAGAGGTGAATGACATTGCTCACATCTTACCTCAGTTGCTCCGGGATCAAGCCAGGATTGATAGCTTGTCCCATCACCATGCATCTCTTTCTTAGTGTGGCAACTCATACAAGTCAAACCTTTAGCAAAGTGAACATCAACCCCTGGATAAAGAGCTTTTTCATTTTTCTGTCTGCTGTGGCATTTCAAACAAATATCATCGGGAACTTGCGTTCCAGCTGAAAAGTTATGGCAATCATTACAATCAGGTGTGTAAGTCGTTGGATCAATCTGTGTTCCATCGGCTTTCGTCCCAGGATGACATTTCAAACAATTTACATTCTCAACTGGAATGTTAGTGATGTTTTCAAATCCACCGTTTTCTTTCTTATACCATGTGCGTTTTCCTTCTCTTGTTTTGTGCAAGCTCGTTGGGAAGTTTGTAGGGTCTTGAGAAAAAACGAGTGAATAGACAAACAGTGAAAGCAAGACGGAAAACAATGTCCTTAACCTCATAGCTACCTCCAAAGTTTTGTTTTGATTTTGACAAATTAATTTTTTAAAGGTGCTTTTAACTAACTGATGATATTGATTTTTTTCTATGCAAAATTGCTTCAGCCACTAGGTCAACAACTCCCTTAACTTCAACGCCAAGATTATAGTAGTTATTTAAGTCGGCAAGTTGAAGTTTACAATTTTCACAAGCTGCAGCCACAATTTTTGCGTTCGTTTTTTTAATTTGCTCTGCCTTCGGCTTACCCGCCCTCATTCTCTTCTCGTAATATTCAGGTAATGCAACAAGTCCTCCACCACCGCCACAGCAGTAGTTTTCAATTCCATTCGGATTCATATCTTTGAAATCATTTGCAATGGACTTTAAAATTAACCTCGGCTCTCTGAAAATTCCACCGGTTCTTGCAAGATTACATGAATCGTGATAAGTTATCGGTTGCGTATGAATTTTTTCAACCTTTAATATTCCTTTTTGAATATATTCAGCTAACAACTCAATTATACTTCTTACTCTAAATGGGAATTTCTCTCCAAACCAATTCGGCGCATCCCATACAAGAGCTGCACAAGCATGCCCACATTCAGCGACAATCACTTCTTGAACCTTCAACCTTTTCGCTTCATCAATTATCCTTTTCGCAATTTTTTTCGCCCTTTCAACATCCCCAAGGAAAACTCCATAATTTGCTGCTTCATATAAGCTCAAGGTCCAATCCTCTTTAACCTCGTTGAAAATTATAGCTGGTGGCAAAATTGTATGAGCACCAGCAAGAGCCACATACAAAATCCTTGCACCTTCTTTCTCAACTGGAATTTTGGCATTTTGGTCTCCCGTAATTTCCTGAAGTTCTCTTTCAAGCTCAGAAATTTGTTGGAGAAATAGTTCTTTAAAAATTTCGGGATTTTCACCCTTTGCAATCGCTGCATCTGCAAGCATAACTAATATCTCGGGAGCTTTTCCTGTAGCTGTAGCCATAGCCCTTATTGTTCTCATAACGAGAGGAGTGTCAACACCAAGGGGGCAATTGAATGTGCACCTTCGGCAGAGCGTACACTCAGAGAAAGCCATCTCAACGAGTTTATCAAAAGTTTTTTCATCAAGGTCAATAGCATTAACCAGACGAGGGAAAATCTTGCCTAAGAAATTATTTTTCCTCCTGTAAATTTTTCTCAATTGTTCAGCTCTATATGCCGGGACATGCTCAATCTTCGGCTCAGAAACATAATAATGACAAGATTCAGCACAAATTCCACATCGTGCGCAAACTTCAAGAGCTGTTTTTAATGGCTGATTTAATTGCTTTTCAAGTGTTTCAAGTGCTTTTTGAAGCGTCCCATTATTTGCCATAGCTTACCTCCGTAAATCTGTGAACAATTCCTCTTTTACCAAGATGAAGACCAAAGAAAAATCTTGAGAAGAAGAAATAAAGACAATGTCTAACTTTCCCAAGCGGTGCGTAAAACAACATAATCGCCGATACCAAATACATCGGTATCTTAAAAGCTGGCTCAATTAAAGCAAGCGCTATAAAAGCAAGAGAAATGGAAACAAGAGCTACAGAAATAAAATCATCAAGCGTGCTTATTTCTCTCAAATTTCTCTCAACAATTCTCATAACGATGCCAGCAAACCCCATTAAAGCGCCAAATCCAACAATCAACGCAAAAATTAAATTCACTGTTTCATTGAATTGATTAATGAAAAAACTCAGAGCGAGAGTGAACAATCCTGTAAATATCCCGATATGAAAAGCAACGCCACGCAAATAAGCAAGCCAATGTTTTCTAGTGCTCTCCTTTGCCCAAGGCATCATACCAAAAGTAAAAGAATAAAGAACTCCAACTTTCCACGAACCTTTTGGACGTGCGAAATCAGGTGGAAGCTTTAATTTTCGCGTCACAAAGTAATGATACAAAATCCCAGCGAAAAAGAATAAAAGAGAAATCAAAGCAATTGTCTTTGAAAAACTCAGCATATTATCCTCACTTTACTTTTTTAATCAAAAATCTGTATTCCTTCCCTTGTTGTTCAATTGAAATGAGTTCTTGCCCAGTTGATTTAACCCATGCTGGAACATCAGCCATAACACCTGGGTCAGTTGCTACCCCTTCAATAACAGCACCAATTGGCAAATCTTTTATAGCTTGTGATAACTTGACTATTGGTAATGGGCAGAGCAATCCTTTTAGATCAAGCTTTAGGTCTACTTTTATTTGCTCGTTCATCTTTACATTTAACTTTTTTGTTTTTAAATGAAAAGTGTAATTTTTGAATTCCTGGCTTCTTCAAGAAAACTTGCAACACCCACGGGAGCGGAAACACCTGATATTAAATTCTCTGTGGATATTTCCATAACTTCCATGCTCATTTGACAGGGAACAAGCTTAACGCCAAGTTGAACAGCCATTTCTCTTAACTGATTCAGAAGTGCTACATTTTTTGCTTTCATCATCTTCTTAAACATCCAACGCCCAATCCCACCGAAATTCATTTTACTTGGACCAACACCGTTAATATCCTTCAGCATAAAACCAAGTAGCCGTCCAAAGAAACTTCTCCCTGTCTTTTCATTCTTTTTAATCGCTTGCAAGCCCCAGAATGTAAAAAACATAGTTACCTCCATTCCCGAAGCAGCTGCACCAGTTGCTATGATAAACGCTGCCATTAACTTATCCATATCCCCGCTGAAGACAACCATTGAAAGTTTGTTATTTTCCATTTGCCCTCTCTAATTTTTATTTTAAACTTGAGAACTAACAAGATACTTTTTTAAAAGTTCTTTTAATTCGTCACAGCTTTTAATTGAATTATAAACCTCACACTCGCGACATTCATTGGTTGCGCAATCGCCTTTTAAATTTACCTTATGGAGCCAACACGGCTTTTCATAATCAACATAAGCAGGACATTCATTTCGGATCTCAATTGGACAATTTTTAATTTCCCAGCAAGGTATCAAAGCCAATAATCTTCTTATCCCAGCAATACTAATTTTCTTCTCCGCTATCGTCTTTTTTATGCACTCAATCCTTTCCATATCACGCTCGCTAAATAACCTATGCCCGCTCTCTTTCTTGTAAGGTATTATCAAACCTTCTCGCTCATACATTCTTATCGTACTTTCAGAGATTCCTAATCTCTGGGCAACAATACCTATCGGAAATATCGGCTCTTTTTTATTTATTGGCTTCACAATTCTACATTTTTAAATTCAAAAAATCTATGTTCAAAAATATAGATTTCAAAACCTATGCCAAGAAAGACACATTGAAAGTCAATGCTTTTTCATCAAATTTGTTTATTAGATTTGGGAAAATTTGAGACAAAAGCGGGAAAATTGAGAAAATTTTGCTTCATAAATAAAAAACCCTCCCCGTTTCAGGGGAGGGCAATGGATTGGGACTATGTGTAGGGGGACTATGGGAAAATCACTTGATTAAAAGCATCTTGTTCTTTAGAACTTTATTACCAGCTCTTAAAACATAGAAGTAAGTACCAGAGGCATAATTGCTACCGTCAAATTGGACTACATAATGCCCGGCTCTTCTGTATTCATTAACAAGTGTTGCCACTTTCTGACCAAGGATATTATAAACTGAAAGTTCAACTTGAGCATCCTCTGGCAAACCAAATTTAATCGTCGTCACAGGGTTGAATGGATTCGGATAATTCTGGCTCAGGTAATAGTCGGTAGGAATACCATCTTCAGCAATTTCAACTTTTGTAGGTTTAGTTAAGTTAAGTTTCCAAATCGCTGACTTAACCGCTGGGGATTTTTTATCAGTTGCATCAACTCTCCACCACAAAACAAGCGTTGTATCCTCAGGCGTGAACAATGGGAATAAGTCAGCGCCTTTTATCGCTTTAACTGTGTCAGCAATAAGGGTATCAACCCTAACAACTTGTGTCATCGCCGAATCCTTAGCAAGTCGTAAATAATATGTGATTGTATCAGGTGGGACATTGCCATCAAGCGCTTTATACCAAACAAATTCAACAGTATCAGTTGAAAGTATATGTAACGAAGCATAGTTAGCTGGGAGTGCAAGTATAGGAGGCGCTGGTGGAAGATTTATTGTTCTAAAGTCGGTGGCATAATATCTCGGCAAAATTTGATATCCACCTGTAACAACAGCTGATCCAGTGGTATATTGAGATGCTATCCCGATCACAGTAACTGGATATTGCGGTTCTGGTTGTCCATCAATGTCTGTATCTCTATCAATTCTAACAGTCAATGTTTCAGTTTTTGCAAAAGAGACAAAAGTCATATTTGCATCTGAACCAGAAGCCGGCCAAGCTACAGAAGTTGACGCTTTCCAGAGCGAATCAAGCTGGATTAATTGTGCCTCATACTGTTCAAAATTGCTCAGAAATTCAGAAACCGTTAACCTTCTCGGTGTTGGCAAGGGATAACCAGTAGCAACAACTCTTATAGTCGTTGAATCAGCTGTCAGAGGAATTATTTCAGTTAAACCTCTGAATTGGTCAATTTTACCTATGACAAGCAAACGGTCACCCGGATTAAAGTTTAAAGCAACGCCTGATTTAAAAACATTGATTGCACCAGTATTATCATAGATATAATAAGATGTATTGGTGGGCAGTGTATAATTTGGGCTAAACACTGTTCCGACGACCATCAGGGTATCGCCTGTGGCTTTATAGTCGGGGATATAGTCATTATCTTCATCTTTTCTTGCTTCAGCTATTGAAACTAATTTGACGGCTTTTCCTGGCGCTGTGATATTTATAGTGTCGGGAGCCACAAGAGTAAAAGAGTTTGGTCCATTTGGTGGGGCGATAAAGTATATATGCTCATTGGTATTTTCAAAGAAGATGATATTGCCGACAATATCAACAGTTAAATCGGCAGCTGAGCTGATAGTACCTAATGGTGGATTAAAGATTCGCTCATAGCTGGGTGTCGTTGCATTCAAATCCCAAACTCTCCAAACACCATTGATGCTTCCAGCCGGGCTTTCTCTAACCGAAATAAACAACTGATCGTTGTAATAGGCTATTCCTGCTATATTTGCTGCAGATCCCCAGTAGATAGACCATACTGTATCAGCCCTTGTCACCCGAGTTTTTCCATAGATGATATATTTTTCCGTCCAGCTTGGATTAGCACCAAAAGTTCCAGTTCCCTTTTTGAGATTCACATACATAACAGAATCATTTATAACAACTAAATCATTCACATACAAGCTATCAGGCAAAAAAACAGCAATTGTATCAAGTGGAACTGTTAAAGTGTCATCCGTTCCCAATCTTGCAACAAGGATGTTATATCTATCTCCATTAGCTATGTAAAGTTTAAAATCACTTCCTGTTCCGCTTACAGCTAAACCTTTCGGTCGCCCAGAAAAACTTACAACCTTCTTTAGTGAGTCATCCCTTGGATCATACCTATAAACCCCATCACCTGCTGCTGTCCTTGATACATAAACTCTTCCAAGATAGTCAATTGTTGTGTGAAATACATTATTCGCTCCAAGAACATCTTTAGTTGACAATATTAATGGCTTGCCTTCATCTCCAGCTGGTTGTCCATCTGCTCTATATCTTATTATACCATTACCAATTGGTCCTCCGGAATTTCCCGCATAAATAAATCCAAAATCTTTGCTTTTTGGATCTTTATTAATATCCACGCCACGCGTGTAAATGTTTAAGCCTTTGGCTCCGGTATCGTCATCATAATACATCGTCCAAGCGCTATACCCGCCTGCTTGCTCTGCGGTTATCTCAACAACCCAATTCCCCGCAGGAGCTAAACTTCCATCATCAAGCGTTCCATCCCAATAAACCCAATGCTCGCCCATCGTTAAATTATAAAGTTCAAATGTCTTTACATGAGCTGGGTTTACATCGTGATAAACTTTAACAACCACTCTCGTGGCAGAATCATTCAGCGTAAACCATATCTTAGCGCCCGTATAATCATCAAACTTCCCATCAAATGGCTCATCGCTATACGGCTGAGTAATCCTAACATTGCTCGGATAGACATCAGCGAAAGATTGATAAAATAGGATGAGAGAAATAAGAAGTGTTAAAATTGTTAACTTACGCCACATGACGATTCCTCCTGTTTGGTTTTTTATTCGTTTCTATAATAAACAATTTTATTTCAAAAGTCAAGTTAAAACAGCGAATTTTTAAATCCATTTTCAAAATTCGTTCACATCCTCTCCGGAGCGCTTATCCCAAGGATTTTAAATCCATTTGCAAGCACAATCTTCGTAGCAAGGCAAAGAGCAAGTCGCGCCCTTGTCAAATCAAGGTCAGACCCAACAACTCTGTGCTTGTGATAAAAATAATGAAATGTCTCAGCAACCTCATTTAAATAATTTATCAACTTCAACGGCTCAAACGAATAGTAAGCTGACCCTACGACATCCGGAAATTCACTCAGTAATTTTGCTAACTTAATCTCCTCTTCCTCCTTTATGAGTTTGAAATCTACTTTATCAATATCCCCAATCTCAACCCCCATTTCACTTGCAAATCTCAAAATACTCGCAATTCTTGCATGAGCATATTGAAGATAATAAACGGGATTTTCCTCTGACTGCTTCTTTGCAAGGTTAAGATCAAAATTAAGGTGAGCATCGCGACTTCTATTGAGAAAGAAAAATCTAACTACATCAGGACCAACCTCATCAATTAACTCGTCAAGCGTTATATAGTTTGCCCTTCTTGTGGACATCTTAACAACTTCACCATCTCTCACTATTGTGACAAACTGATAGATCAAAACCTTAACTTTTGAAACATCATACCCAAGAACTTCAAGCGCCCTTAAAACATCTGGATATTCAGCTATATGGTCGGCGCCAAATATATCAACAATTAAATCAAAGCCCCTTTTAAACTTTTCAATGTGATATGCTATATCAGGTAATCTATAAGTTGGTTCTCCTGTGCTTTTCACTAAGACCTTATCTTGATCCCCCCCAGCCGTTGTCGCTTTAAACCATACCGCTCCATCTTTCTCATATATATAACCCCTTTTTCCAAGCTCGTCAACAACTTCCCAAATCTTTTTCTCATAAAGCCAGTCCTCGTTATAATAAACATCAAATTCAATCCCAAGTCGTTTCAATGTCTTTTTAATATCGTCAAAAATTACTTTCTCGGCCTTCTCTTTGAAGATTTTCAGGTCCGCCCCATCTTTAAGCTTATCACCATACTCATCAATTAACATCTTCGCTATATCTTTGATGTAATCGCCCTGGTAATAATCTTGCGGATAATCAATTTTTTCGCCCAGCAGTTCAAGATAACGCAATCGCACCGAATCAGCAAGTATCCTCATCTGCCTTCCAGCGTTGTTGAAATAATACTCGCGGATCACCTCATACCCAACCCACTCAAGAATATTAGCTATCGTATCACCCAAAACAGCATTTCTCCCATGCCCAACTGTTAGAGGACCAGTTGGATTTGCACTTACAAACTCAACATTTGCTCTCTTCCCCTCACCAATTTTAAGCCTTCCGAAATTTTCCCCTTGATTTAAAATTTCCTTAATCCGTTCAATGTAAAACGATGGAGAAAGTTTGAAGTTTATAAACCCAGGACCAGCGATTTCAACTTTTTCAATAAACTCGGGCTCAATCTCAAGATTTGCAACAATATCTTTCGCAATTTCCCTTGGGTTTTTACCCAACTTTTTCGCAATCAACATCGCTATATTTGTAGCAAAGTCCCCATACTGTTCAAGCTTAGGTCTTTCAAGAGTTAGTTGCGTTCCATTAACATCAATGCCAATTTTACTTAAGGCATTTTCAATTTTCGCTTTCAGATATTCCTTCGCTGATGGGAGCATCTTTATCGGCTTCGCCTTTATTTGTTTTCTTTTTGGTTTTCAACGAATCATCCGTAACATATTCAAACTTTGCATCGCCCCAAAATCTTTCAAGTCCATAAAATTCCCTCGCTGGCTTCAAAAAAGCATGAACGACAACATCAACATAGTCAATCAAAACCCATGTCAAATTTGAATAACCCTCAACATGCCATGCCTTTACTCCTTTCTTTTCAAGTTCCTCAACGATATGATCAACAATTGCTTTAAGTTGAACCGAAGAATCAGCCGAACATATCACGAAAAAATCAGTTACAGATGTAAGTTTGCGTACATCCATTATAACTATATCCTCCGCCTTCTTTTGAAGAGCAAGTTGTGCTATTCTTTTAGCCAGCGTTTTCGGTCTCAAAAAGCGCCCTCGCTTTTGTTTTTAAATGGTTTCAACATAATGTAATCCATGCCGATTACAACCGTAAACTCATTGTAGTATTTTGATTTTGACCTGATAATTTTTCTTTCATCAATTCCAAGCACTTTTGCTATCAAACGCGCTGTATCGGGCTTACCGACATGGTCAATTATAAAACTTTCCTTCACCGTCGTCCCATAATTTCCGTAGTCAATCACATCAAAACCCTTCGCCCTTAAATACTGCGTTATCTGAAAAGCAACATCTTCAACACCACAACCATTCTGAACATCAATTTGATAAGACGGATCTTGAACTGAAATTTCCTCTTCATCATTTGAAAATTTATAATCGGAGGCAGAAAATTTCAATATAACCACGACTAAAATCGCCAACGTAAAAACGACCGAAAAAAGCAAAATTATTTTTTTCGCTTTGAATTTCATCCCTCAGGTAAAAGGTATAAAATTTTTGTTTTTTCATTCCTGAACTTTTCCACTTCAAAATAAATTTTCAAATAACCGCCGTTTAAATAAATTTTTGTTTGGCTATCATAAAACTTACTCATTATCTGCCCAGATGGACCCGCTGGTATGATTGAATATAATAAATTTTCAGAAAAATCAACAATTTGCCTCATTGATGGACCTAATACACAATCAAATGGTTTAAGCAGGCTGAAACCAGCGTTATTTACAGTGGTCCCGGCACCACCGACTTCAAATGGACCAAGGTTGAAAACTTTATCAAATGGGCTTTTTAAGCCGAGAGGATGTACAAGCTTAAGTTGATGAATCTTTCCCCAACGCCATTCATTCATATCATCACCGAGCAAATTCCTCAAATAATCTATCCCATCAGCAAAACTTTTCCTTATAATCTCATCTCTACTTTCAACGATGGTGGTCTTAACATCGTCAAACCAAAGCGAATCATTGTTGACAATAAGTTGCTTCAAAATCCTAACTGGAATCCCCGAATAAAACACAAATCTTTTGTAAAGTTCCTCACCAAGTTCATCCTCAAATGTATTTCTCATCATATGGATCAAAAAAGAGTTAAATATACTTGTTGCAATATCATCCCTCCCAAAGTTAAAATTCCACTCTTTTAAATAATTAATTCCATTAGCTACAAAAGCATCTTTAACTTCAACTCCATTAAAAGCGTTTATGATATATTGTGTCATCTCTTTTGCATAGTGTGAAAAATAATCAAGTTGCAATTTCTTGAAATCGTCAACGCTGAACTTTTCTTTTGATGTTAAAATCTCACTTATCCTCATAGCTCTTGATTCCGGCTCCCACAGATAACTGATGTAGTAAGGATAATTTCCACCAACAATTTTGTTATTTGCTGTGGCGATAAATTTTTCAGATGGATTAAAAACACTCGGCTGTTCATTAAAAGGAATAAACCCAACCCAATCAAAATTATCTGTATCTCCGGGATTTAAAATTATTGGATTTAAATTTTCCCTTATTGGGATTTTGCCTGCGCAGTAATAACCGATGTTACCATAAATGTCCGCATAGATAAAGTTTTGTGCTGGAACGGCAAAAAACTTCAAACCGGTTTTAAAATCGCTCCAGTTCCTTGCATGATTGATTTTGTAAAAAGCGAGCACCTCGTCGGAAATCATATTTCCTGTCCACCGCATTGAAACAGCTTGTGAAGCGATAAATTTAGCATCAGCTTTTGGGATATATTCTGAAAAGCTAAATTCATAAACATCGCTTATTATCGGTCCGCGATGCGTTGATAATACCTTAAACCTATACTCTCCCTTGCCTTTGACTTTTACAACCTCCTCTCTAACATCAAGTTCAAACCAATTTCCATTGTAAAGATACTTTGTCCCGGTTGAGTCAATGGTTTCAATGTAAAAATCAGTATCATCAAGCATAACATTTGTAAGCCCCCAAGCGATGTAGTTATTTCTTCCGATGACAATTCCCGGTGTCCCCGGTATTGAAACGCCAGCTATATCAAACTCTCCATCATTTAAATGTACTTGATACCATATTGAAGGCAGAGAAAACGGCAAGTGAGGGTCATTTGCAAGAAGTGGTTTCCCTGTTTCCGATTTTTCCCCGGAAACAACCCAGGAATTACTTCCTAAACCATCCGCAACCATACCGAACATCTCTCTAAACTTTACATTCGCATCAACGAATTTTCCCGTTGGTGGTAAAAATTTTTTAATTATAACTGGCGCATCATCAGGATATTCGGGAATTATACTTTTGAATTTTTCAACCCCAACCCTTGATAAAATCTCGGAGAAAACTGGTTCTGCCCACCAAGAAAAATTAAGTTGCCAAGCAATTAATCTCGTTATGAGAAGACAATCCACAATTGTCCATTCATCTGGCTCGTAATTCAAAAGTTTAAACTCAATTGGAAGCTTGTCTTTATGCGTTCCGATGAAAAAGTTAACGCCATCAGAATATGATTTTAAAATTTCAATTGATTTTCCGCTGAGATTTTTTTGCGTTGATTGAGCTGTTTTTAAAAGCCCAAGCGTTCTGAAAAGTTTATCAATCTCAAGCGTCTGAACCCCAAAAATTTCAGACAATCTACCGCTTGCTATCCTTCTTAAAAGGTCCATTTGCCAAAGCCGATCCTGAGCGGTGACATAACCAAGAGCAAAGTAAAGGTCATGCTCATTTTTAGCAAAAATGTGAGGAATGCCGTTTTCATCCCTATAGATTTGAACCGTGTCAATTAAAAATTGCGTCCGAACTTCACCTTCAAGCGAAGGTAATGTCTTATTGATAAGACCGTAGGATAAAACTATTGCTGAGATAAGGACAACTATCAAAACAAATGAAACACCAGCGATAACCTTAGCCGTTGTTGACATTTCTTTTCAAACTTTTATATTTTTGCTTAAAAAATTTACAAAATTATCTACCCTTTTTCAAAAAACACCCCCACTTTAAAAATTTTTTCCTTAAGGTTCACCCCATTACTTAATGATTTTCTACTTAAAAGTGCTTGATATTTTTAACTCCCCTTCTCTATCTCACCAGCACCATTTTTTTCACATCAACGAATTTACCTGCCCTCATCACATAAAAATAAACACCACTTGATAAACCATCACCATCTAAACTAACTCTATATCTACCAGGCTCAAACTCACCATCTACAACCCTCTTAACCTCACGACCCAAAACATCATATACAACTATCTCAACCCCTACCCTCTCTGGTATATCAAACTCAATCACCGTCACAGGATTAAAAGGATTTGGATAATTCTGATATAAACGATATTCAACAGGAATTTCAACAAAACTTATCTTATAAACCCTCTCAAACAAATTTAATCCCTCATCATATAACCTAACCCTTAAACTCAAAGAACCTTCCCTTGGCTTTCCATTCAATGAAAAACTAAAAACACAATTTAAATCCCCAAATTCAAAACCATATCCGCTCCCAAAATCAAAATAAAGAACTCCGTTCAATGTGTCATCATATAAAAGCTTCATCCCAGAAAAATCAAAAGACAAAGAATCAAACCTAAACAAGCCACGATCATAAATTATCTCCAACCCAGCTGATATATATCTACCCTTGACATCCAAATCACCAAGCCCAAATCTCACAGATTTTGAACCAGAATTATATCTTAACTTCAAATCACCCCCACCTTCAATGTGCGATAAAACGGACGACTTTCTGTTCAAACCCCTCTTATACAGATCCCAAAACATCGTGAAAACCCACATATCACCTGCATCAAGCTTCCTATCACCAACCACCTTAACAACAGGAATCTTACCGCTATAAGGATACAAATCACAAATACTATCCCTATTCGTCCAGCCAAGAACAAAGACACCAAGGTCATAGGCATCTATATTGCCATCAAAATTATAATCACCAATTCCGGGAAACTTAACATCATATCTTATAGAATCACCCACATTCCCAAACTCATCAACACAACGAACATAAAAACTATAACCAGAAACAGAATAAAAACCGCTCAATAAAATTGAATCTGAACTCGTCTTGAAAGACCTATAAACCTTATCAACTGTATCAACGAAAGAAACAAAATAATCAAACGCTGAAATATCGCTTGCCCTGTTGAAATAAAGCTTCAATGAATTAAAACCAACAAAAGAATGTTCCCTCACACCCGAAAATGAAGGCGCCCTGTTGTCAACACCCAAATTTAATTCTACACTAAATTCAAAACCAGCTCCCTCAAATGTAAACCTTACACCAACATTCATTGACTCAAAATTTGGAATATCACCCCTTGAATCCCAATAAATAGTGTCAACCCTTGAACCAATTATATTTTGCGTAGCGCCAAAAACTTTGTTACTCTCAACCCAATTAAAACCATCAATCTTATACTCAAACTTTTTAAGATTGAAAGCAGAATTAGATTGAACCTGATAAACAAACTTAACAATGCCCGATTGAATCTGTCTGAATGAAGAAAATTGTTTAAAAGGCGTTACCGCTCCGTAAATTAAAATTTTCAATGTATCATTCCAAGCGTTGCTTACAATTTTTAAAACAGAACTATGCAAACCACCAACATCACCCCTTAAAACCAAATCTATCCTTGAACTATCCCCA
>Ga0071330_1056781_pt1 | contig 38982 bp, 43 predicted proteins | sample GBScel77sediment_FD_63802 | JGI IMG/M metagenome (GOLD analysis project Ga0071330, IMG submission 63802) | Hot spring sediment microbial communities from Great Boiling Spring, Nevada - Cellulolytic enrichment Sediment 77C v2 (version 2) | ecosystem: Environmental > Aquatic > Thermal springs >...
AGAAGCGTTAGTGTAAGCCTTTTAAAAGAAGATTAGAATTCAAAAGGCGATAAGATTAAGAACCACACAGCAAACCACTCCAGCTTAGAGGGCCGGTAGTTTAGCCTGGTAGAATATCCGACTTGCAAGCGCCTTAGCCGAGAGCTCGGAAGGTCGGGGGTTCAAATCCCCCCCGGTCCACTTTTGACTGTGTAAGGTTTTTGTTACTGTTTGTAAGGTGGGTTGGTGCGGATGAGTGCTCGTTTAAAGAGTGTTGTTGACAGCTATATGCAGAAGGTTTCGGGGTTAAGGGAGCATTGTGAAAGGTGTTTAAGAACTGAGCGGTGGGGTGGAAGTGTTGTGCTGATGGTCGTTGACGCTGCTTTCACGTCGATAGGTTTGAACTATTTCACTGCAGTCGTGCCAAAGGTTGAGGAGTTCAACAAGAGGTTTGTAGAGAGCGGGAGGATAAAGAATCTCCGGGATCTTGCAAAAACAGACGTTGAGGCGCTGAGAGATGTTTGGCGAAACCTACGCTCTTGGCTAGCTGCGAAAGGGGTAGCATCCTATCTTTCAACACAAGAAGAGGATGATAAAGCTGCATTAAGGGGTTGGGCTCAGAAGGCGGAGGTCGATAAATGGTGGACTGATCCGATCGGTAGGGTCAAGGGGGTTGGTTTAGTCACCTTTCAATATCTGAGGATGATGGGTGGTGTAGATACAGTGATGCCGGACAAGATCGTCAAGCGGGTGATAAACGAAATCTTAGTTAAAGCAGGGATGCAGCCTGTGTATGATGATTTGGAGTTCATAAAGAAAGCTGAAGAGGTTGCTTTAGCCTGCGGATATAGACCTATAGAGCTCTGCTGGATGACTTGGCTCATTCAACCAGAGGGGCAAAAGATGAGGATGGAGAAGTATTCGCATATCCTCTCGAAGATCTAATTGGGTTAGAGCGCATCTTCTAATGCTTGGAGGAAGCGTTGTAGAGATCCTTTGGGTATCCGAGCCCCGCTAGCTTTAGGATGACCTCCTCCGAAGCCGCCAAGTTCCGATGCTAAGCGCTGTGTAATCGAGCCAAGATCTTTAGGGTAGGCTGAAGAGGCTCTAAGGGAGAGTTCTACGTAGGGCGAATTGCTTTTGATCCTGTATGCTACACCTACGGGTGTTTCAAAGAAGCACCTTACTAGGTTAGCTGCTGCACCCTTTGGAAAAGAGCTTGTTTCGATGTAGGCGTAGCCTCTCTTAACCACACCCTCTTTCTCCACCCTCTTCAGAAAAGCTGAAAACCTTTGAGCTTGTTGTAACGCAGCTTCAGCCACACCGTTAATCTCATGCGGATACTTTAATCTACTTAAGCCATCTACTATGGTGCCAAGTTTTTTCGGTGTATCGCCTAGCCGCTCCACAGCATACGCCAGCATCGAAGCCTCATAGTAGAGGTGGATTCTGTCGTGCAGATCCAATATCTTAGACGCTATTGGTCCATTCTCCAAATAGTCTGTTAGCGCAGCATATGCCGCAATGATAGAAGCGCGCTTCGGCAAAATGCCTCTGAATTCATCGTAAGTTAAGGCGGCTGTGCAGTCTCTTGTGCTGTGGATAACACTAAAATTTGCTTTTGAAGCATATCTGTAGCCCCTAACTTTTGGGTGATGATCGATATAGGTTACTTTAGCGAAGCCTCTTAGTCTACGCACCTCGTTAAAGAAAGGTTGCGCAGTTTCTGGCGATAATCCAAGGTCGCAGATATAGACCTCCGAAGCATGTGAAATATCCTTTAGAGATTCAATGAAATCACCGTAGTCTACAAGTTTTACCTCAGCATCCTTTGCAAGTTTGAGAAGCGCTGCCGAAGCTATGCCATCAACGTCGGTTGAATGTGATATACAGAGTACCCTACGCACATAATACACCTTATTCTCTCCGCGCTTTTATCGCCTGTTCAATTCGATTGAGGTACCAAAGTGTGTAGGCTGAAATCGCCGCTAGGGCTGTGAAGAGCTTCGTTGCGAAGACAAGATTCCAAGGCGTCTCAGGGTTGGGGCTCTTATTGACAAGTATGTCTGGAATTATGTTACCTGTGGTGGCTTGGTAAGCCATTAAAGCGCTCCAGATGCTGAAGTTATAGAATACTTCGTATGCGGATATGCAAAGGACCAAAAAAGCGATCATCCTAAAGATCGATAATCTAAACATCGAATACCTTAGCAGTCTTGGCTTATTCAGTTCGAGGACAGAGAACCAGCAGAGCACCATCCCAACATAAAGCCAAGTAACAGGCTTCGCATAGATTGGAAAGTACTCAGGCTCAGGGAACTCGAAGGGCTTGTTTTGAACGTGAACTAGACTGTCTCCTACACCCTCACATCGATGTAAGAAGAACTCCAGACCGGCATATGTAAGTAACGCTACAACCAGTGCGAGGGAAAGGAGACCAATAGTTAGATACAAAGCCCTAAACCTTGCTTCCTCTGCCGCAGAGGACATAAATTGCAGAAATTTTCGAATCACTTATAAGTGTATCGGAAAGGTTGCTTGAGTCTAAGTGAGCGTACTCTCTATGAGCTGAAGAATCTTTGGTGTGGATAGTTTATAAACGATCCATTTACCCTCACGCTTCTTCTTAACTATGCCTTCGCGTTCAAGCAGATTAAGGTGGTGTGAAGCATTCGGTTGGGTAAGATTTAAAGCAGTCATAACTTCGCATACACACATCTCCCTCTCTGCCAGTAGCCTAACTATCTTAAGCCTTGTTGGATCACTGAGCGCTTTAAAAAAACGTGCTTTAGCATTAAAAAAGCTCTCTTCACCAATTTCCTTGGCTAACCTTTTGAGATCACTAATATACTTATCTAAGTCGCCTTCATCACAGACCTCGCTATACCGCCTCTTAAGCCGCTCACGAACCGATTCCACGAGTAGTTATGAAAACACATAGTTAAATATGTTTTACGGCTTACATACCGATTGGTTTAGCGTATTTTATGTAGATGTAGGACTGTGTTACAGAAGCCAAGGCAGCTACAACTATATCGATTATGAAGGATATAATCTGACCTATGTATGGTAGGAGGCTGAAGAGGCTTCCTATGAAGGCAACTACCCCGAGCAGGATGATCAAGATTAAAGTGTTTAGCTTCTTATCCCGTGCGAAGGATCTGCTGGCTGCCATAGCTTCTAAAGCGCCCTTATCCTCCAGCATTAAAGCGGGTATGGTGTAGAAGAACCAAGTCAAGAATATCAAACCAGGTATTATGAATAGCATCAACCCTATCGCAACAATAATGGAAACTAGTATTGATGCTGCAATGAGTGAAAGTACTTTCTTGAGAGCTGTGTTTGCAGCAGCAGCCAAGTCTGGGCTAACATCATTTAAGACATCTCTCACCAAGAGAGGATACATCCCTGAGACTATCGTGTAGACTACGAAACCAGCTAATAGGAGAAGGGTAGTCAATGGGATGAGTAGAAACAAATTGTCCAAGCCATTGAGTAGATGAGAAAAACTCAACCCCGATATTAGGGTGAAAACAAGTGACGAAACGAATTGCGGAAGAAGGATCTTGGGGTTTTTAATCAAGATGTCTAACGAGCTTGTTAAAGCTTCTAATACTCTAAACCCTTCCGCTGACATAGTTTTGTCACCTTGCACTAAATTAATAAACTTATAGGCACGAGAGTTTCTAGGTTGTTTGATAGAGTTCTTTGCGCCTCGCCTCTAGCGTATCAACCGCTTTACCGATAAATTCAGCCGCAGTGGAGAGTCTAACTCCAAGCTCCTCACCAACCTCATAAACGGGCTTCACCCTCTCTTTGTAATTAAGGTCGCGTAGCAGATGATGATCCAAGATGACCGTATCCAGCCCACTTGCTACCAAGCTTCTGATGATCTTAGTAAGAAGTTGGTTTGCCACCAACAGATCATCTTCCTTGAAGGCGCTACCAAGTAGATAAGTCGGTGGACCATCAACTATAAGGATCTGTGGTGCATTTTCAAGAATAAACTTCACTTGCTCTTCGCTAACAGGTCCTTGCACATCGGAAGTATAAAGTACGCCTTCTCCTCCGCTTTTAACACTGACTTCAACGACATACCCAAGTTTAGTATCCACACCGTGGCTTACCGCAGTTGAAAAGTTGATCGTGGTTTCGCCTATCCGAATTCTTTTACCATCAGCAGATTTTATCTCTTTAGGTAATCCTTGTATACTCTGCAGAAAGTAGGCTGCGCGCCACATCTGACTTCGATTAATGTTTAGGCTAGGGTCTTTGATGAAGAGCCTTTTATTCTTAAACAACTCTATATGACGTGTAGAGTGATGGTCATAGTGGTAGTGTGTTAGAATAATTATTTCGGCTGAAGATGCAAAATCAATTATTTTGCTCCAAGATTCATCCAACCTTTGCCACTCAACTGGATGAGGCTTCAAACCGTAGCGCGATGGGGCAAGAGCCGCAGCCGGATCTATAAGTAAGCGCACGCTGCTAGTCTCAATAAAGGTAGCCATAGACCTAACCCCAAAGCTATCTGCCGCTATAGGTGTAACCCTAATCATAAATGGCACCCGTTGGAGAGAAGATGGTGGTCTTCAAATCTTTGCAACACCCTTCATGCCGTTTGGGGTATTTAAACCAATATCACCCATAATCTTTTTTAGAGGATGAAGCGAATTAACGAGTAAATTGGAAACGATCATCCTCGGCGTGACAGGTGCTAGTGGCACGATAATATCAACAGCTATACTCAAGAAGCTTCAAAATAGGGTTAGAAGAGCACTTATAGTTTCAGAAACAGCCTATAAGGTTGCGGAAATCGAATTAAAGATCAAACCGAACGAATTAGATGGGCTGGCTGATATCGTTGTGAGGGATGAATCTCAACTCACATCTCTTCTGCCCAAAGCCATGATTATCGCGCCGTGTAGCATGAAGACTCTGGCAGGAGTGGCTTGGGAGCGCGCAAACAGCTTGGTCTTGAAAGCGGCAAAACAGGTGCTTGAAAAGAAGCTCCCCCTTATACTAGTGATTAGGGAGATGCCGTGGAATATAATACACCTCAAAAATATGCTACAAGCCTCGATGAAGGGTGCAACCGTTATGCCGCCAACTATACAACCTAAAGCAGGTCAAAAAAGTATAGTTGAGTCGGTAAATGATTTGGCTGATAGAATAGTTAACTTATGTGTATGAGCGCCCTGGCCGGGAGATTCAGAGCCGGCTGGCTCTTTTGAACCCGGGTCAGAACGGTGACAGCGTCCTATGCTAGACCGGGCTCTTGGCGGGGCATGTTTAGGACCATACCCCTACACCACCAGGGCGCATATTAGGGCTTATATTTGGTTGAAGATAAAATTTTCTTTAGATAGTATGAAGCGTGGTGGGTTTAGTTGATGGTTGAAGTTGCGGCTTCAAAGGGTGTGACGATCTCAGCACCTTCAGATGGCTTCGTCTCCTTCTTCAACAGCCCCTACCATCCACATATTAAACAAGCAGCCTTGGACATATACACCAGCTCACGACAGTTCGGCTCTGAAGCACCTTCTCCTGTCAAAGGCAAAGTTAGAAAACTTTATCCTTTTGAGCCCCCTGTTCCAAAGTGGTTTAACGCCCCTAAAACTGAATATATGATTTTGATAGAGTGTTCTGAGAACCCTGAAGTTTGGGCTAAGATACTGCACATCCAACCCTCTGTGAAGGAGGGCGATGAAATTGATGTAGGCACACCCTTAGGTTGCTTCATAAGAGACGGCTTCTTCCACCCTTGGACTGACCCGCATATGCACATCGAGTTACGAAGCCGCTCAGACCCTATTAGGGCAACAGGCGGATATCCTCTTGTACCAGCAATTACAAACACCTATTACGTTGACGGCGAGTTAGAGGAAAAGGAGGCCTATAGTGGGAGAGTAGTAGGACTTGGTGAACGCTACGCTTTAGTCGAGCTACAAGCACCCTTCACATATCTTGAACCCTTCTTCGGCATATGCGGGGTAATTGGTGATGAGTTTGGGTTGGTTGACGGAGGCTTACCACACTACCAATGGGCAGGTCTACTACATAAAAAAGGAAGTAAACTATCTTCTGACGTTAAGCTTCTTAACACAACGATAGGGCGAGTCCAAGCATCGAAAAGCTGGGCGGTATTTTTAACCTGTGAAGACTTCAAAATAATGCTAGAGGACTTAATTTGTGTAGGGTTATCATGCTACCTTAACCTACGAAGAGAAAAACTTGTCAAGATCATATTACCTAAAGGGTCTAACTTACAAGTAGATCGAAAAGTGGAACTTAAACTAACTAGAGGTGGAGTAGGGTTTGTAGAGCACCTACACCAAGTATTTGAGGGATTAGTGGAGCATGACATCTTTTCAAAAACCCTCTTAAGGGACAGAAGGAGAAGCATCACATCTATTCTGAAATCGCTATGAAGCCACAAAGCCCATAATATGAAGACCAAAATCATAGCGATAAAACTTATCAGCGAATAAAGCGTAGTTTTGTTAAATTAACCAGCAGCTGGGGGCTCTTAAAGTATAATCTACGCTTATTTGTAAAATCCTTAGCTATGCTTTAAACGGAGCTGAGTGAAGGAGAGCAACTTGAATCTTGGTAAAAGTATATTACGATACACATAAATTATCCGCTTGTGTTGGAAGACGCTATGTCAGAGGGGTGGAAGTGCCCGCATGATAGGATAGAGTTGATTGGGGAGCAGAAGGGTGAGAAAGGAGTAAACAAATATTTTAAGTGCCTAACTTGTGGTAACGTCCTAATTCTATCAGAAGAAGGAGAATTATACGAAGTACCAGCAGCAAAGCGATATAAAAATGAGGTTTAGATGGGCCGGGCCGGATTTGAACCGGCGACCTTCGCCGTGTGAGAGCGACGTCCTGCCGAGCTAGACTACCGGCCCTTTATCTAAATTTGGGGTTAGTTGTTATTCTCGATTTTGCGCTACTTCTTGGCGCCTAGGGTTCTGTTCTTTAGTCTTAAGTCGTCGCTACGGCATCTTCTACATCTGGTTGCTGTTATCGCGTTCTTCTTTCCGCATCTTAGGCAGATCTTGAAGAAGAGTTTCCTCTTCTGGGCTAGCTGCTTTTTTGCTACATCTGTTATGGGCATATAGCTTCCCCCTTCTCTCCATTTAGGCGAGGGTATTTCTATTTTGCGACCGGATAAAAGTTTATATGGAGAGGAAGCATCCTTTTTCGTTGCTCTCAGGAGCAAAGAGTAGCAAGATTTTAATCTGGCATCTGTGTGCTAGCTGTGGTGTAAGAAATGCCCAAGAAGAGGAAGAGCAGAGGAAGGTCGAAAGGTGGTAAGGGTAGGTCTGATTTTGTTCACTGCAGTAACTGCGGTCATCTTATACCTAGAGATAAGGCTAAGAAGGTTACAACAAGAATAAGTCTTGTCGAACCAACCTTGGCTAAAGAACTAAAATCTGCTGGAGCGTACATCGCAGCACCAAAGACGATTAAATACTACTGTGTATCCTGCGCAGTCCACTATGGGTTAGTTAAGGTTAGGGCGAAAGAAGAGAGACGCTTCAAATAGTTTAGAAAGACTTCCTCAGAACATTCGCTACGTAGACAAACCTTTGTACATAGGTTATTAGCGCTAAGACTAACACTGCGATTACACCCCAATACACGAAACCCGCTAAGGTTAGCACGGCGAGCACAATAATCCTTTCAGCCCTTTCCCCTACACCTACGCCGAACACCTTAACACCCAAAGACTCGCCCCTAGCCCTAGAATAGCTTACAAGCAACGAGAAAGATAGCGCTAATAAAACCAAGTAGGCAGGGGCGTAGCCACCAAGCATAACACCTGTGAAGACCGCAACTTCGGCTAACCGATCTAAAGATGAGTCTAAATAAGCGCCTACATTAGAAACCCTATTTGTGGCTCGAGCAACCGCACCGTCAACAACATCAAAGAAGCCAGAGAGCAGCAGCATAACACCCGCATATACTATCGTGTTGATGCTTTGTAGCGCGTAGAAGTAAGATGAGGCGAGTGCTGCTAGTAGGCTTAGGGCTGTCCAGCCTGAGGGTGGTATGTGTGTCTTAGAAGCCGCTACACCTATCTTCGTTGTCAGGGGCTCTATGATCTTACGGATTTTGTTAAGCATAACCCCTACTTTCTATCCTCTAAGTTATATACTCCTCTCCTATAACTTAGTTGTGGTGGAGCCTTGGGTAAAGTAGAGCGCGGCGTTAAGTGTAGTGTGGATGGTTGTGGTGCTGATGCTGAGCGCTCACTCAGTAGAGATAAGGTCTCAGGTCTTAAGGTTGTTGGAGAGGGTAGGAGGGTGTATCTCTGCAGCCAACACTATAAAGCTTGGAAGAAGGCTACAAAGAAGGAGCGAGAGTTAGATAGGGTTAGGTTTGCTTAGAACAGGAAAACCTATAATTTTGGTGTATGGCAGGCGGAGTGTATGAAGATACTGCAGCTCCACGCAGACTTTATCGAGTATGAGCCAATCAGAAAAGAGATAGAAGCTGCTGAGGAAACTGAGCAGAAACCTTATCGCTTTAACGATGTGGTTGTGCTCTTCACAGCAGTAGAGGAGCAGGATAACGAGAATACCGTCTTTCAAGCAGTATCCTCAACCAAAGATTCGCTGCGTAACCTAGGCGTTAATAGGGTACTCATCTACCCCTATGCTCATCTCAGCAGTAACCTCGCCCCACCTACTACCGCGCTTAAACTCATCAAGATGATGGTGGAGGAGTTCAGAAGACTGGGCTTAGAGGTTAACCAAGCACCTTTCGGCTGGAACAAAGCCTTCACCATCAAAGTGAAGGGGCATCCTCTTGCTGAGCAGTCCAGATCAATACAAGTGGCCGCTACTGCTGGCGAGGCTGTTTCGCAAGCCTTGAAGGCTGAGGAAAAACTCGTATCAAGATGGTATGTAATAGATGTAGAGGGGAAGCTGGTGCCTGCTGAGAGCTTTGACTTCACCAAACACAAGCGTCTCAAGGAGTTGACAGATTATGAGATAGCGAAGAGCAGAGTTGTTCAGCAGGAGCCACCACACGTTGAGTTGATGGTCAGGCTTGGGCTTGTAGGCTACGAACCAGGCTCTGATGCGGGTAACCTCAGGTTTTACCCCAAAGGTAGGTTGATCAAGGCGCTTCTTGAGAGATATGTTTCGCAGATGGTCCGTGAATACGGTGGTGTTGAAGTTGAGACCCCTGTGATGTATGATATAAAACACCCGGCTTTATCCGACTACCTTAACAGGTTTCCGGCTCGGCAGTATGTGGTTAGATCTGAGGATAAGGAACTCTTCTTGAGGTTCAGCGCCTGCTTCGGCCAGTTCCTTATGGCTAAGGACATGCAGATCTCATACAAGCATCTACCCTTTAGGCTCTATGAGCTTACAAGATACAGCTTCAGGAGAGAGAAGAGTGGCGAACTCGTTGGGTTAAGGAGGCTAAGAGCCTTCACCATGCCAGACTGCCACGCCTTCTGCAAAGACCTAGAACAGGCAAAGAGTGAAGTATTGAAGAGGTTCGAGCTCTCAATGAGTGTGCTTGCAGGTATAGGTTTAACGAAAGATGATTATGAGCTTGCAATCAGAGCTACCGAAGACTTCTATAGGGAGAACAAAGAGTTTTTTGCGGAGCTGGTTCGCAAATTTGGTAAACCGGCTCTACTTGAGATGTGGAGTGAACGCTTCTTCTACTTTGTCTTTAAATGGGAATTCAACTTTATCGATAACTTAGGTAAGGCTTCAGCTCTATCTACTGACCAGATCGATGTCGAAAACGCTAAGCGATACGGGATACAGTATATGGATGAAGATGGTGCAATGAAGTATCCGCTTATACTCCACAATTCACCTTCGGGTGCGATAGAGCGGTGCATATACGCGCTGCTCGAAAAGGCGCATAGAGTCGCCCAAAGTGGTGGCACACCTACCCTACCATTATGGCTCTCTCCTACTCAACTCAGACTTATACCGACAACCTCCAGCTATGTAGAGGCGGCTTGCGCTTTAGCGGCTAAGATCAACAAGTCCCGTGTGCGTTGTGATGTGGATGATAGGGAGGAGACGGTGCAGAAGAGGGTGAGGGAGGCTGAGAAGGAGTGGGTACCCTATATTGTAGTATATGGTGAGAAAGAGGCTTCCTCAAACACACTTCAAGTCCGGGATAGGGTGAACAGAACAATGAGGCAGATGACTATAGATGATCTTATCAAAGTTATCCACGAGCAGACAGCCGATAAACCTTACTTACCCCTACCACTACCAACCCTTCTCAGCCAAAGACCGCGCTTCACTTAGAAGCAAGCGCGATGAGCAAGGCAAGAGCCTTAGCAGCTAAAGCAGCCGAAGCACCTGTATCCAGTTGTGGATCTAGCTCCACAATATCGAAACCCACGAATCTGTAACCCTTTAAAGCACCTAAGATTGTCAAGAGTTCCCTGGAGGTTAAACCTCCTGGTTCAGGGTTCCCTACCGCAGGCGCGTATGCTGGATCTACCACATCGAGGTCTATGCTCACATATATGCTTCTTTGCCCAATGGTCGATCTAACCATTTTTACATAATCTTGTAGGGAGCGGTCTTCTGATGGCGGGGGTATCACTTTCACTCTCTTCTTTTCAGCGAACTCCCACTCCTCTTTCGACGCGGCTCGTGCACCTATGACTATCACATCAGTATCTACTTCTTCCAGCAGCCTCCTCAGGTAGGTTGCGTGGCTTAACCTCATATCAGCAAACTCGTCCCTTAGATCCAAGTGGGCATCAAAGACTACAAGCATCGAGCCTCTAGTTGCCAAGTAAGAGGCGTAGGTGAGGGTATGTTCACCCCCAAGTATTGCTGGAAGCTTGTTTTGCTGCAGTAGCTCCTCTGTAATCTTCTGCACAGCCCTAACCATACTCTGCACACTCCCCGTCTGCTTAAGATTACCTAGATCTTCTATGCACACCTTCTCTAAATCCACGTTGAGGTCTCTAAAGTAGACTTCTACGTTGAGGAAGGCTTCTCTTATAGCGTTTGGTGCAAACCTCGAACCCGCTCGATACGTGGAAGTCGCATCAAAAGGCACCCCAAACACACTTACCTTCGGCGCCTCGCCCTCGATGAAGATACTAATATTTGGTGTAGGAGCTAGCCAAAGATCTCTAAAGCTCAATTTCCATCAAACCTCACAAGAAGATGCCACAGTCTTAGCCAAGTTACCTCCCACGAACGCACCGATGCCTTCCCCAAAGATACAAGTTCGTTTATGGTCATTTCAAGCCACGCTGCCACAAGTTCAACTCGATCAGTAAGCAGATAATTCATACCATTTTATCCTTCCTCTAGCTTATTTAAGCCTACTAGAAAAAGAACTCCGGTTTTATGTTCAATCGGCTTGCTTTTTAGATGAGACTTTGCGAACAAAAACCGCTTAAAAATAGATAAAGAAATATGTAACTGTAAACGATAAGCAACGTGAGTATGTGGAGTGTGATAGAGAAGAAGTTATCGAGCTACCCGGAAAGGCTTAGGGTAGCGAGAGTTCTCATAGAGAACGGCTTCAGCGTAAAAAGCGGAAAGATATTTTGCAACAACATAGCGATATCGAAGGCTGAGATAGCTAGGTTGGCTGGTGTTGACCGTAGAACCGTAACTCAAACGATTCAAACCATTGAAAAAGACGAAACACTACGCCCACTATTCCAAAACCTGCGCAACGCAGGCCACTCTCTAAAAGATTTAGTAAAGTTTCTCGGCTTCGGTGCATTAGAAATCGTGCCTAAAGATGCGCGAACCCCGGGTATCCTAGCTGAAGCAGCAACGCTGCTCGCAAAGAGAGGCATCAGCATAAGGCAGGCTATAGTTGATGACCCGGAGCTTTCACCAGAACCTAGACTCACCCTCATAGCTGAAAGTAAGATACCCGGGGAGCTTGTGCAGGATGTGCTTAGGATCAAAGGTGTTGATAAAGTCCTAATCTACTAGTCGTAACCTTCGTAGGCTGTAAGATCTAGTAGTCCGTGGCCGCTGAAGCAGAAGACTATCGTTCTATTCGCCTCTCTCCTTCTACAAGTTTTTGCTTCCTCGATTACGTGTTTTATCGCGTGGGCTGTTTCAGGCGCTGGAATAATACCTTCGGTCTTCGCAAATATTCTTCCAGCCTCCAATACCTCCTCTTGGTTGTAGGCTACTGGTTTAACGATACCTTCTTTTATTAAGGTTGATAGGGTCGGTGCTGCAGCATGATATCTTAAGCCAGCAGCGTAGATTGCTGGTGGTATGTGGCTTCTGCCAACGGTATACATTTTAAACATAGGTAGGTAGCCAGCCGAATCGCCGTGCTCATAAGTGTATTTCCCTCTAGTCATTTTGGGTGATGCTTCAGACTCAACAGCTATAAAATCCGTTTGCTCGAACCCTTCGCCTCTAAGCTTCTTCCCTATCATCGGGTAGCTGAAGCCTGCGAAATTACTACCACCACCAACACAGCCAATCACTACGTCAGGCTCCTCACCGATCTCCTCAAGCTGCCCTACTGTCTCCAGCCCGATTATTGTTTGGTGTAGGAGAACAAAGTTCATCACGCTCCCAACAGCATACTTGGCGTCACCATTCTTCAAGACAGTTTCAACCGCTTCTGACATCGCTATGCCGAGCGAGCCGGGGTGCTGCGGGTTTTTCTCAAGGAGCTTTCGACCAACCTCAGTCTTGTCACTAGGGCTTACTTCAACCTCAGCCCCATAGAGGGTCATCATAATCTTCCTATATGGCTTTTGAATGTAGCTGCTCCTAGTCATAAACACTAAACATCTGAGGTTAAAGAGCGCGCACGCAAGTGCCAATGCTGAGCCCCATTGGCCGGCGCTCGTCTCTGTTACAAGCGTACGAACACCTTCGCATCTAGCATAGTAGGCTTGTGGTATTGAGGTGTTGAGTTTGTGGCTACCGGTTGGGCTTAAATCCTCACGTTTATAGTAGATCTTTGCTGAAGTGTCGAGGTATCTTTCCAGATTTCTCGCTCTAAGAAGAGGGGTAGGTCGGCCCATCTTCGCATAAACTTCCAAAACTTCTCTCGGTATTTCTACGAAACTCTCTGCCGTAAACTCTTGATCGATCAAATTACTAGGGAAGAGTTTGGGTAGGATTTCGATCCTTGAGAAATCCTCCTCATCAGGGTCCCTAGGAGGTGGTAGGGGTTTCGGAAGATCTGGAACAATGTTATACCATCTTCGCGGTAATTGAGTCATCATGATCCACCTAACAAAGCTTCCTTCAGACCTGCGACGAAGTTCTTAAGATTTGACTTTCTAAACCCTTCTTCCAGAAGTTTTAAGATAGCGCTGCCTACAACTACGCCGTCGGCGCCAGCATTAACGCAGAGGCGGACTTGTTGTGGGCTGCTTAAAGCAAAACCGACTAGGAGAGGTGTCTCACCTACTAAACTCTTAATTATCCTAATGTTTCTATTGATCGCTACGGGTAGAAGTATACCTGTTGAAGCCATTAAACCGAGGTAAATGAATGAAGGCTCGAGATTTGCAAGTTTCACGATAAGACGGTGTGGAAAGCAGCTGGTGATGAAGAACGCGTGCTCAAGGTTGTATTTTTCGCAGATCTTGATGTACTCTTCTAAACTTTCAGGATAATCTATTAAGAGGTCTGGAAAAAGGACACACTTAATACCTGCCTTTGCAGCACTGCCCATTAAGTCTTCTAAACCATAAGATAGGGCGGCCTCATAATATGTGAAGAGTATAGGGTGTGCTAAGCCTTTAACTTCTTGGAGGAGCGATACTGCGCATCTCTCATCAACCCCGCTTCCCAGAGCTCTCCTATACGATGCTCTTATAGTCGGGCCGTCATACTTTGCCAAGCGTGTTGGTATACCTAATTCAAAGGCGTCAACACCACCTGAAGCCAAAGCATCCATTACTTGTCCATCCCAAGCGAGAGGGTCACCCACCGTTAAGAAGGTCACTAAAGCTTTCCTACACCTTAGCGTTTCACTAAGTTTTTCAGACATATTCATCAGCCTCAGCCCTGTTTTTCAGCCTCGCTAGTAGCGGTTCCAACGACGCAACAATGCCGTTAACTGTGCTTTCATTTAATGTCATAACACCTAAGGCAGTTCTGCAGGTATGCATGGGACATCCACCAACAGGTCTTAACCGCAAGTGAACTTTCCGCACCTACTTGCAATAACCGCCAACTCCTCCTTACTAACACCTCTCACAACCAAACTTGCAAGCAAAACTTTGATCTGAACTCTTAAACTCATTTAAAATGTGATGTGTAAGTATCTTTTGCATAACACTATCCGTTAATTCTTTCTCTTGAGGGGGTCTTTGCATAACTTAATCCCACAATTGGTCTACTAAAGTTCATTTATAAGCGTTATTGTATATTTTTGTACTTTAGAGGACGCCAAACTTCGTAGAAGAATTTGTTGAGTTACAATCTTCCCCATCTACCATATGTACGTTTTTGTTCAGAAAGATTTAAAAATGTTCATTAAAGAAGCCTTTTGTGAATAGCGTTGGCGAAAATCCATATGCCGAAGAATAAAATAGTATTCTTACCACAAGACGAAATCCCCACCCAGTGGTATAACATCCAAGCTGATCTTCCCGAACCCCTACCACCGCCTCTAGATCCTACTACCTTAAAGCCTATGTCTCCCGAGCCGCTCTTTAGGATCTTCGCTAAAGAGTTAGTAGCTCAAGAGGTTTCGACGCAGCGTTACATACCTATACCTGATGAGGTTTTAGAGTGCTACAAGCTTATAGCGAGGCCCACACCGCTGATAAGGGCTACGAGGCTTGAGGAATACCTTGATACTCCAGCTCGAATATACTATAAGTGGGAAGGGGTTACTCCGGCTGGTAGCCACAAACCGAACACAGCTATAGCCCAAGCCTACTATAATATGAAAGAGGGTAGAGAGAGGGTTGTGACAGAGACAGGTGCAGGGCAGTGGGGCTCAGCCCTAGCTATGGCAGCTGCCCTATTTGGTCTAAAATGCACCGTCTACATGGTTGCTGCGAGCTATAGACAAAAGCCGGGTAGAAGGATAATGATGGAGACTTGGGGGGCAGAAGTCTACTCTTCACCAAGTAACCGAACGAAATTTGGGAGAAGCCTCTTGGAGAAGGAGCCCGACCACCCAGGTTCACTCGGTATAGCTATCAGTGAGGCTATTGAGGACGTGCTTACTGATGAGAAGGCTAGGTACTGCCTCGGCTCCGTATTAAACCACGTTCTGTTGCACCAGACTGTGATAGGTTTGGAGGTGAAGAAGCAGCTTGAATTATTTGGGGAAGAGGGGCCAGATATTATGGCTGGAAATATAGGTGGTGGCTCTAATTTCGGTGGCTTCTGTCTACCCTTCGTTGCTGACAAGATTAAGAAGAAGCGTGACATAGAGTTTGTAGCTTGCGAGTCTCGTGCTGTCCCACACACCACAAGAGGAAAATATACCTATGACTTTGGAGACACCGCTGGCACAACGCCGCTGCTGAAGATGCTGACCTTAGGTAAAGACTACAGGACACCACCTATACACGCTGGTGGGCTGAGGTACCACGGCATGGCGCCCATCATGTCATACCTAATAGTCAAAGGATACGTGAGATCAGTCGCATACACCCAGAACGAGATCTTCGAGGCTGCGACGATCTTCGCTAGAACCGAGGGGATAATTTCAGCACCAGAATCTGCGCATGAGATAAAGTTTGTGATCGATGAGGCGAAGAGGTGCAAACAAACAGGTGAGAAGAAGGTAATCGTGTTCAACCACTCTGGGCACGGGTTACTAGATCTCTCAGGATACGAAGCATATCTAGCTGGAAAGCTGCCAGACTGGGAGCCTACAGAAATCCACTACCCGGATTATGTTCCGGAGTAGAGGGGCCTCTAATCTCTCTCCTATCATTTATTAACAAAGTGCATATGCTTTGTAGTTTCTGCTCTCCCTACGTAGCCGCGCTAGCATTCTGCGCACCTAGTTGTAGAGAGCTCGAGTTAATGTTGATAAGCCTCTCCTAATCTATCTTTTAATGATGCTGCAGTACCCCCAGCCTGATTTAAAGAGTTATTTGAGAGCGTGGTCTGGTGGGGGCTACATCGACCTTCGCTACCATAGGGAAACGTGTTGGCAAATCGCTTTGAGAGAAGAGTCTTTTGAAGAGATCAGTGAAAGTGTGGAGTTCGTCACGTGTAGGGTTGCTCAAGGCGGTTACGGTGTAGCATCATCCTCAAAGATCGACAGTGAAAGTATTAGGTCAGTTATGTTAAAGGCCCAGAAGCTTGCGCGGCTACAGGCGAAGCCAGTCACTTTGGCTCCAGTAGGGGTTGAAGTCGGGTGTAAGCGGCACCTTGCTTCTGAAATGTTTGAGGGAAGTGAGGCTGCTGTGTTTCTTAAGGATCTTTCAGCTAGATTAAGGGAGCGTCTAGGCTCTCTCTATGCCCGCTCAGAGCTTATACTCTCTCACACCGAAGTCCACAGCAGTCTATTTACATCTGAGGGGACTGAGGTCTGTGAAGAAATACCTTTGACAGATCTCGTCATCTACCTCGTTGCAAGGTGGTTTAGAGTAGGTTATGCCAGCTGTGTAGTCGGTGGGCTAGGCGGGCTTGACGTTTTAAAGCGTAGAGATTGGGGGACGATCGTCGATAAGCTTGCGCGTAGAGCTGCGGATCAGCTTCAAGCATCGCTACTACCACCTCTAGAGAGAGGCAAGCACTTCAAGGTCGTCTTGGATTGCGAGGCAGCTGGGACTTTGGCCCACGAAGTAGCACATCTTCTCGAAGGAGGAGGTTGGGTGAAAAATTTGGTTGGGCTTGATCTCGCTGAGGACGTTGCTGTAATAGACGACCCGACTCTACCTAACGGCTACGGCTCCTTCACATGGGATTCAGAAGGGGTGAGGGGTAGGAGGAAGGTCCTCCTCTCTAGGGATGAGGTGAGCGCCCTTCACACAAGATTAACAGCATCGGATGGGCGTGAAGCCGGTAATGCAAGGGGTGAGAGAACTGCACCGACGCCGATGATGAGCAACATCTACTTTAAGTCTTCAGATTGGAAGGTGGACGAAATGATTCAAGATATGCGTAGCGGCATCTATATTGAGGGTGTTGTTAGGTGTGATGTCGACCTCTCAGACGGAACCTTTGAACTCAAACCTGAAATAGCATATATGGTTAAGAATAAGGAGTTGAAGACACCCCTTAAGCAAGTCAAGGTGAGGGGTAATATCGTGACTATCTTAAAGCGCATCGATGCTGTTGGCAGAATCATCCAACTCAGACCTAACTTAGAGAAAGGATGTAGAGTCTCAGAAGGCGGTCCACATCTAAGGGTGAATGGGCTGCAGTGCGCATAAGAGGTTTTAGATGCTGAAAGAGCCAAACAGCATCATTTACCATAGGTTATAGCGTTTTAGCTCCGCTAAGACAAATTCTTCTCGCCACACGTCGTCTCTGCTATGGAGGTGTGTAGTCTCTTTAACGAAGTCTAGTAGTGGTTGCATCTGCTGCTTATAAAATTCTAATGCAGCTGCGTCGCTGTGTTCCGCCTTCTTAACAGATTCTGCTGCCGCTATCCCGCTTTCTAAAGCGAATCTTATCCCTTCACCAGAAAATCTGTTACATAGCCCTGCTGCATCGCCTATTAGAAGAATTCTTCCACAACCCAGATAGCAATCACCATAGGGTAAGAAACCTACCTCCCTCTTCTTGAGCACCAAAGGTCTAAAGCTGAACTCCTTAGATAGCCAATCCTTTAGTGAGCCTAAACTTTCAATTGCTTGCTTAGGTTTTATAGAGCCTGTTCCTACTATTAGGCTGCCCCTCTTCTTTAGTAGGTAGCCGTAGGTTGGGGTTATCTTTGTGTTCAGTATTGTGTAGAAGTAGTCTCCGAATTCGCCCTCAGCTTCCCAATACTCTTGTATTACTGTTAGGAGAGGCTGATGTCTGCTCTCCAAGTATCTTCTCACGGTAGAGAGAGCTCCGTCAGCCCCTATGAGATAGCCAACCTTTACCTTTCTGATGCCGTCTGCTGTTTCCAATGCTGCTTCTACACAATCTCCTTGGTTGAGTGCTACGAGGGTTGTTTCTGTTTGGAGATGAGCGCCCGCTTCTACAGCCTTCTCTACAAGCCATCTGTCAAAAAGATCCCTCTCTAAATTAAAGACGTGGTAGTTCTTTAGCTCCCCACCGTTTACTCTACCGCTAGGTGGAACATAGAAGATGCCGAGCTCGCCGGGTTCGCTAAGCAGACTTGAGGGTAATCTTAGACCCAGCTCATCCAGCACGTAGGTCGCCACGTTTGTTAAGATACCTGCACAAGGCTTATGCCTACCTAAAGCGGCTCTATCGATAAAGAGCGTACTTAGCCCCGCTTCTGCGCACTTTATGGCTGCCGCTGAGCCGGCTGGTCCAGCACCTACTATTAGCACATCATACTCTATGCTCAACTGACTTACACTTTAAGGTGCTTAGTATCTTTGTAAGTATGGGTAGTTTGAGGGTTGTCTGACCCTCGAACGATCCTATGTAGGCTTTATCCTCCTTACCCAGCTCGTAGCAAGTTTTGTCGTCGATGTCTAGGAGTAGGGCTGGGACACCAGTCTCCCTTAGCTCCTCGAGGTGCTTTGTGAAGAATGCTTCGCAGCAGCATCCTATGTAGGCTAAGCCCTTCTGCTTGATCTCTTTCAGCACATCCATGAGGTGCTCGAAGCTTTGGATCGTTTTGACGGTCAAACCGGCTTCTAACCCGAGCTTATATGCTTCACCAACACTACACAGACCACACTGCACACACCCTTCCTCTTTACGGTATTCGCAGCTCACAAGTTTTGAGCAGTAGGGCAGCAGCAGATAACCCCATTTATGATTCAGCAAAGGCGATGAATCTAGGTTGACAGCGTTTACTTGATTTGTTTCATCTAGGGTTAAGCCGAAGGCTTCAAGGCTGGTCTTGTTTACGGCTTGCATAATTAGGTTGACTATGAAATCGGGCTCCACGCCGATTATCTCTAAACCTTTCTCTCTAAACACCCTCTTAACATTCTTTTCGAGTTCTTCTTTCTCGTAGCTCGTGAATTTGAGCGCTGCCTCAAGATCCAATATACCTCTCATGGGTGATGCGAAGAAGTCCCCTGTGATGAGTATAGATTTGATCACCTTAGCCCTCTTATCTATGGTTAACGCTACTTCAACCAAGCCGCCTTTAGCTTTATCCACAGCTCTGAGCACACCCGCTTCTTCTGGTGCTCTTCGATCTAAGTAGAGCCAATCCTCTGACTGGAAGTAGGGCAGCCTCTCTTGTAGGAGGCGCTGTTCCTCTTCGCTCAACCCCTCCTCTTTAAAATCCACACCCAGGACCTCTGAGAAACTTTCCACAAGGAGACGCTTGAGGTCCTCGTAGTGTGGTGTGTAGCCGATCTCCCACTTTATGCAGGTTACTCTCTGCTTCGCAGACTTTATCTCCTTATCCTTCAGCTTAACGATTGGGATCTTAAGCGACTTGATCATAGATTCTATGTCGAAGTCTGTTAATAGAGTACCTTGGAAGAGGAAGGCGCCTCCGCGCTCAGTTCCTCCTGTTCCAGAGATCTTCCGCCCCTCAACCTCTATATCGTTCTTCGGTCTGAACTCCGCATTTAAACCGAGTTTCTTCAAGGCTAGTATCGGCGCTCTACACATATATTCAAAGAGGCCCTCGACCCCGCCGCAACTCTTTATCGAATCCTTTGATGCTATAACCTCCCAGCCGATGGTGTTTTCATCGAAGTAGATCGCTCCTCCGCCAGTTATCCTCCTATTCACATCTATTCCGTGAGCCCTAACGTATTCGAATCTGACTTCGTGCTGCGCGTCTTGGTGGTAACCTATGAGGACAGCTGGAGGGCTGAATCTAAGGAACCTTAATGTGTCTGGAACCAGATCCCTACTTCTGCAGTCAAGTATTATATCGTCTAAAGCCATGTTTTCAGCGGCTGTCCTTAGACCCGTATCCAAAAGCCTCCACGTTGGCCTCATAGGCAGAGACCCGCTTCACTAACCCGCTTAGATATATCTTTCCAGATCAGACTACAACACTTCTCTGAAAAGATAAGAGTAATGTCTCTACGCTTGCATATGGTGAATAGCGCATCACTAGGATATGTTACACCGTTAACACCACACCTCACAGCCAAGGCATCTGTTGACACCCGTGAGTCACCTCTTGGTCTGGCGCAGCCGAGCACAATCGGTGTGTTAGGTAATAAGAGCCTAGCAGCCAACATAACCCTACCAATGTCTTGTGGTGATGGTGGTTTTGTGTGCATCATGCCCGTTTCCTCTAGAGGCATTAAGGCTACTATAACAACCGCAGCTGGTTGAAACTTTGAAACGATCTCTAAAGCCGCTTTCTCCCCCAAGATCTTGCCGTAGTGCATCCCTACCACGATATGCGGCACCACTGGTAGGGAGTGGTCTGAAAGCCTCTTCAGAAGGTCTTCGAACACCTCTACTTGCTGTTCGAGGTGGCAGACCTGTTTTAAGGTTAGGTCTGAGCCTACAACATCTACTAACACCCCATCTACACCAGCCTCTGCCAACGCGTCTACCAAAGGTGGTGGGGCTAATCCGCAGTGGACGACCACCTCAATAGGGAATTCACGTTTAATCTTAGCTACCATCGGTAAAAAGGGTTCGAGCGGCACATACCCCTCTCTATTGGAGCCTCCGCTTATCAGGAAGCCTTTAGCACCCTTCTCAATAAGCTTCTTCATAAGATGGTAGAGTTGATCAGGGGAGCCAGCAGGGAACATGCTCTCAAGAAGTTTACCTCCGCAGTGCTCGCAGTTGAGGTAGCACCATCGCCCAGTAACGGATATCGCTGGGAAAGATAGGGGGTTGCTTCTGCAGTAGCTTGTTTCGTAACTCACCATACCTGGGGCGTAGAGGTAGAGCCTGTTACCGAAGTTCTGCTTAAAGATCTGCTCCGCTTTGCTGAACAAGTTTGTTAGGGAGGCGAAGGGCTGCTGAAAGCAAATATCCACTAAATCCATTACTCCACTTCATCCACCAGCTCAGGCGCTTCGATCCAGCGTTTAACCGGGATATCTGAGTAATCCCAAAGCTGCATCTTTATGATCTTAATATCTTCAGGTGTTGGTGGGAAGGGGTAGTTCCTTATCTCACCTATTAGCGCTTGATATGGGGTTGAGTTTGAGTAGGGTCTGTTGCATGCATTCTCTCGATTCCTGCTTCTGCAACCAGAGGTCATGAAGGGTGTGCCGCATTCGATGCTCTCCTCTAAAGTAGTTTCGTCAACACCGAAGTCGACTATCCTACCCCTCTCATCAAACTCCATATGCTCAGCTCTGACCAAACCTTTGTTGATTAGATATCTGGCGAGCTGTATTCTCCGATACTGACCTATCGGGGGCTGCGGGTAGTTCTCCATTGGAGACTTCTCTTCTGGGAAGAATGAGAAGAGATGGGTTAGTGCTCCGAGATCATAGGCGCGTTGTATCGCGTTAACCATGTCGCATTCCCGCTCACCTAACCCCACGATCAGATGCACACCAGCGTTATACCTTCCGAAGACATCTACAGCCTCCTTTAAGATGCTCCAGTAACGCTCCCACCTATGAGGACCACCTGCCCCCCTACCCCTTAACGCATCAAAGAGACTCGGTGTAGCAGCGTCAACTGCAACACCGATCATATCAGCACCAGCCTCGTGAACTTCCTTCAACCACGCTCTATCTACGATTGTGGGTGTTATCAGAACTGAGATCTGGTCGAAGACCCTTCTAATCTTCTCAACAACGGTTATTGTGTCTTTACGTGCCCGACCATTAGTTACCATAGAGACGCAGACCCGCTCGACGTAAGGGCAAGCACCGTTAGCCAGCCTTTCAACAACATCATCAAGCCTAACAACAGGCCAATCGACCCTGATGAAGCTCCGCTCAGACCAGGGGGTGTCTGGTAGGCGGGTGCGTGAAAGTCCGCAATAGGCACATCTACCCGCACAACCATCTCTATAGGTTAATAGGAGATTCAAGCAGTAGGACTTGGCGTCCCTATAAAATCTGCCGGGCACGAAACCTAGTGTCATAGCGCCAGCTAAGCTCGTGCGAACATACTCGGGGGACTCCAATCCTACCGCTCTCCCGTTTAAACCCTCTTAAAGAGATTACGGTAAGATTCTCTACATTAACCCAAGTCTTTCGGCTAGTAGTTGCGTGAGGTCCACGACCCTAACATTCTGCGCTTTAACCGCAGCTTCAGCAAGGGATTGGTCACAGGTTGGGCAAGCTGAGAGAACCGTATTCACCCCTGTGTTTAGTAGGGAGTTGAGACGCATTTCAGCAATTGTTGCTGATAAAGTGGGGTTGGTAGCTTTGAGCATACCTCCTGACCCGCAGCACATACCATCTCTACCCCGCTCAAGCGGCTCGATAAATTTGCTTGTTAGGGCTGATATAACACGCCTCGGTTGTTCGATTACACCACCTAATCTGGCTAGCTCGCAAGGATCGTGGTAGGTTACAGGATCTTCGCTCTTCTCAACCCTGATCTTCCCTTCAGCTATCCATCTGTCTAGCAGCTGAGTGAAGTGCAACACCTCGAAGTCTGGTTTATAGCCCAAGATGGCTGGGTATTCTTCGGCTAAAGCAAGCCTACAGCCTGGGCAGCCAGTGACGACGATCTTGGCGCCTGTGGATTTAATAGCCTTTACATTATGCTCAGCCAACTCTCTATACTTTGAGACGGCGCCACTAACATAGAGTGGGTGACCGCAGCACCATTCCCCATCCAGCAGAGTCCAGTTAGCGCCCACGTGATTCAATATACTTGCGATAGCTTGAGCTACGCTCTGCACCCTACCAGAGTATGAGGTAACACACCCTACGAAGTACGCTATCTCAGCATCCTTCTTCACAGGAGCGTCTACACCAGTGTATATCACCCAGTCTCCCCTAGATTCAGCATCCATTCCGAAGACGTTCTTCCTACTGAGTATCGTAGTCTCTACTTGGGTTAGGAGCTGTGGGGCTACACCCATCGAAAAGAAGGCTTCTCGAGCCTTAGCCCACAGGGTTGGTAGGTTCAGCTCTAAGTGGCAGGCTACTTCACACCTACCACAGATGGCGCAATCGTAGATCCTCTGAACGACCTCTTTGATGTCGAGCTTGTCCTTTGAAACTAACTTACCTATGAAGGATTTGTTTTCCTCTTGAAGCTGTTTTAGAAGATAGAGCCTTCCCCTTGGCGAGTAGGATTCCCAGTTAACCACATTATATACAGGGCATTTCTTGACACAGTAGCCACACTGTGCGCAAGCAAATATATCGATCTTCTGCAAAGAAGGTAGCTTAAACAGGCTCATATCACAACACCTTCCCAAACACCCATAACGTATCCAAGAATAGTGAGTAGAGGGAGGCGGGTAGCGCTAACCCAAACTTAGATCTAGCTTCAAAGGTCTTCCCAGGGTTAAGTATGTTGTTCGGGTCTAGCTGCTTCTTAAGCCTAATTAGCTCTTTCTTCCGCTCTGGTTCAGACTTCTTTAGGTGGAAGGAGTTCCAGATACCGTAGCCGTAAGAGCGTCCTCCGTGCTTTACCGCTTCATCTATCAGCTTTTTGGTGATAGCGGTGTGTGAGAGATACTTTAGAGGCTTCCTCTCGTCACTAAGGAAGAGCGGGAAGTATAGTACGTGCTCAGGTGAGGTGAATATCGCCTCCAGCTCAACATCCATCCCAGATTCTTTACCAAGCTTCCAAGAGTAAAGGATCATATCGTGTAGCGCCCTAACAGGGATCAGCACGTCTGAGGTCAAGACAGTGGGTCCCCACTTCTTTATCCTCAGTGGGTAGAAGCGCTCATTCCATTCATCCCAAGCCTCCCCACTCGGTCTAACATTCCCACCAAACTCAAGAGCTATATCGCGGAAAGCCTTCAACCAGCCTTCAACTTCAGCCTTAGAGCCGTTAAAGAGACCGAAAAGAATCGCGCCTGATTCAGCATCCTCTATCGACTTAATAGGTTTATCACGCCTAGCCTTTAAAAAGCCGAACGCTCTTAGAACCAAGGTGTCAGGCTTCGTCAACTCCAAGACACGGTTTGCAGCCTTAAGAGCACCTTGAAGCTGGTAGAAGTAAGCTAAGAATGGCTCTTCCGCCTCTAGCTTAGGCGCGAGTCTTAGCGTCAAGTCTAAGAAGATGCAGAGTACCCCTTCTGAAGAAAACGCTTGCTCTAATGTTAGTGGTGTTGACATCTTATCTATGGTGACTATTTCCCCAGAGGGTAAAGCGACGGTAGCCTGAACCACATTATCGACAAATCTACCATACTTAAGTGAACCGTAGCCAAGACCACCTGTAGCAGCCCAGCCTCCGACTGTAGAGCTCGGTGAACTTGAGGGGCAGACTGGTAGACGCCACTCGCTACCATCTAGCAGGTTGATTAAGCTCTGCCACACCACACCACATTCAACCTTAATCAGACCACTCTTCCTATCAAACTCAAGTATACGATCCAATCCGGTCAGATCCAAAAGTATGCCGCCTTTCGTAGGCACTGCACCACCGTAACCCCAGGTTGCTGCACCACGTGGAGTAACAGGTATCTTATACTTGTTAGCGATCTTTAGGATCTCTGAGACTTGCTCTTTTGTTCTAGGTTTAACTACTAGGTCTGGTGTGCTCTTGAAAAGCCAAGAAACCTCGCTAGGTAATGGTGCAAGGTCGTGGCTGTAGACCTTCCTCTCTGCGTGTAGATCCGTGATGTTCTGCTCACCGACAATGGTTAAGAGCTCTTGCTTTACGCTCATACTCTAATTTTTAATTGCACACCTCTCTTTATATGTTGATACCAATTAGTCTATATTATAATAAAGAAAATAAATAGAAAAGGTGGAGCGCACTTATAGTGCGCAATCTCTTTACTTTGCTAGCTGCTCTATTTCCTCTTCGAGGTTTATTGGTCTAAAGACGGCAACCCACCCTCTTCCGGTTGGGTCCTTGTTCAGAAGTGTTGGGTCAGCTCTTAGCTCTTCGTTCACTTCTTGGATTGAGCCGGATATCGGTGCCCTGAGTAGGACTATGCGCCTCCCTGACTCGATAGAGCCAAAAGGATAGCCTCTACCTACGTATCTACCCTTGGGTAGTACTCTGACGAACTCTATATCACCCATTTCTCTTTGGAGCTTGTCCGTAATACCTACTCTGACTGACAGGGTTGGTGGGTTCCCCTCTACCTTAGCCCAGATTTCGTCGGGCGAGACTACTACTTTACCCACGAGTTCTTCGAGCTTGCTTCTTTTAGCCATCCACATCACCACTTTAAAGTTAGGTAGGACTCTATATAGAGCTCTCCGTCATGATATTGATACAGGTTAAGCCAGCATAAACAATATAAGGCAGATAAGCAAAATAAGTTCTGCATGAAGCCTCAGATGCGTAGGGTTGTGAAGCTAGGAAGATCGACATTAGCTGTTACACTACCAAAAGAGTGGGTTGAGGCGGTAAAGCTGAAAAAAGGAGATTATGTTTTGGCTGAAGAAGGAGGAGAGAATGCGCTAAGAATTTCAAAACTAAAAGAGAAGTATTATACTGCGCCGAAGGTCTGCGTAATAAATGTGGACTCTATCAGATCCAAGACCCTTCTTAACAGACTAATTATAGGGGCTTACAACGTGGGGCACGAACTGATTTGGTTACAATCACGACGAGGTTTTAAACCCGAACAGATGGTCGAAGTAAATAAGGTTCTGCAGAAGCTTGTAGGGCTGCACATTGTTGAACAGACAGAGAACATAGTATTACTTCAGAGCTTAGCCGACCCAAGCAAGCCTTCGCTTGATAATTCGATAAGGAGATTACATCTGCTAACTTACTCCATGCTCGATAACATCCTACGAGCTCTTAGTGAGTGGGACAAGAGTCTTTTGGATAATGTTATGTTTACTGGGGGTGAATGTGATAAGATCTATTGGTTGATAATAAGGCAGCTTCTCACCGCTGTGACCGACAAAGGTGTATCTGAGAGTTTGGGTGTGAGGTCTTATCTTTGGCTTGTTGGAAACAGGGCGGTAGTCCGAATTCTTAAGACGTTGATTAGGCATAACGAGAGTATATGTAAAGGGGTTATGAAGATTATCGAGCATGGCATTAAACCAGATAAAGAAACTTTAAGTAAAGTTATAGAGATAGGCAGATACGTTCTACAGACGCAGACCGAAACAATAGACGCTTTGCTTGTGCGAGATATAGAGAAGGCTAACAGCATCATAGATCAGATCATAGAGAAGGCCGAGGAAATAAATGATATATCTTTCAAAATAGCCAGCGTTGTTTCTGACGACATAGTTAAAACAGCGTTACTAAATATAATCGCTGAATTAAAGTGTAGCTTGCTTGATATGAAAGCTATCGCAGAGATAGCGATAAACAGAGGCACAGAGGAATCTGGAAGCTACATCACCATAGAAAGCGGTGTCAGAAGCGAAGAGACTTTGCGTGAATCTGTAAGTAAAGGGAGTAGGTGAACAGTTTGATAGAAGTCGATGAAGAAGAAATTAATCGTCTTATGACTTGCTTAAGCTGCAGATCTTGCATCAGCATTTGCGCGGTAGAGGTTGAGGGTGAGTTACGACCTCTGCCAAGCATCATAGCTGAGGGGTTGTTGCTACAAGCTAACCGCCATAACAACACAGCGGGGTTTCATAGGACGAAGCTTTTGGAGGATACTTATAGATGTGGGTTATGTGGTAGATGCTTAAGCTGCAGTTATCACTTGGATATAGTAGCAAGCTCTTATAGGTTGAGGAGGATTCTTGCTGAAAAAGGGTTGATCCCTGAGTCACTTCTTAAGCTTCGCACCTCAATAAATGAGAGCCGAAATTCTTTCGGTGCTGATGCGTCAGCTAGAACCATGTGGATAGATTACGTTGGTCTTACAAAGATCCGTGTAAATAAGGCTGCGGATACTTTATACTTTGTAGGCTGCACCCCCTCATATAGATCGCAGGGGCAAGATATAGCGTATGCAACATCCTTAGTCTTAAACAGCGTGGGCGAAGATTGGGCGATCTTAGGTGCGGATGAGTGGTGCTGCGGAGCCCCACTCTTGGCAATAGGTGCTTGGGAGGAGGCTGAGGAGCACGCTAAACATAACGTTGAGTTTATAGAGTCACTTGGGGTTAAACGGGTCGTCTCAAGCTGCCCCTCCTGCGTAAACACGCTTAAGAACTATTACCCTACTCTTATTAAGCGCCAACTAACCTTCAAGGTGCATCACGTCATAGAGATTATAGCTGAAAGACTAAGGGAAGGGGTGTTAAATAATGTTAAGAAGAGCGATCTGAAGATTATTTACCACGATCCCTGCCAACTCTCAAGGACATTAAAATTGTTTAAGGAACCTAGGCAGATATTGAGTAAAATCACCAATAAAGTTCTGGAGTTCCCTGAGAAAGGTGTTGACACGAAATGTTGCGGCGCTGGTGTTGGAGACCTCCTAGAGATCATAGACCCAGCCACTAGACTTGAGGCGGCTGGGCTGAGGCTATTCCAAGCTGGTTTAGCAGGAGCAGATGTGATAGTCTCAGCTTGCCCTGACTGTAAAATAGCGCTTTCTGACGCAGCTAGGAGGGTTAAGAGCGGTATAGAGGTCTTAGATATTGTAGAGCTTTTAGCCATCCAAGCTGAGTTAAGCTAACCTGCAACTTCGATTTCACCCTGCACATCGACCTTTAGCGGTGAGCTTAGATCGGCTAAGAGAGGGCAATAGTTCCGTGCTAACTCTATGCACTTCCTCCCAATTTCCACTTGATCCTTATCCACCCTTATCCGTAGGGTAGCACGAATATCTTGCAGACGATAACCTTGCTCAGTCAGAATCCGTCTACTACTTATCGTACATTGGAGAAGACGCAGCCTTAATCTATTCGTCTTTCTGAAGTGGAGAAAGGTTATCATTAAGCAACCGGCTATAGCACCCAGAAAGAGCTCATCGGGGGCTAAATGATGGCCCAAACCGCCGAACTCAGGCGGGAGATCGACCTTAATCGTTATGCCTCTAGTAGTAATTTCTGCACCGCTCTGCTCATCCCAGTCAGCCCTTAGAGTATATGTGACGACCTCAGGACTCGCCCTCTCCATATGCGCTTTAAGAGTGTGGTGAAATAAAAAGCTTTTTAAACTAAATCGAGTGGGGGTAAGGCTTTTATTACACATATGCAAACACCTTTGGGGATGGGTTATGGTTAAGCTCCACGAAAAATACGAGTTCCCCGAAGGGCTTTACTACTCAAAAGATCACCTCTGGTTAAAAATCGAAGGAGAGAACGTTAGAGTAGGCATCACAGACCTAGCGCAGCAAGCAGCGGGACCTATCGTCTTCGTGAGACTTATGCCGAAAGGAAGGGTGGTTGAAGCAGGGAAGCCTCTTGGTACGATGGAGACTGGCAAGTGGGTCGGCCCGCTGAAGTCACCTGTTTCCGGAACGATAGTTGAAGTAAATGAGAGGCTCAAGACCGAACCCAAGCTTCTTAACTCAGATCCTTATGGCGAGGGTTGGGTCGCAGTGCTTAAACCATCGAAGCTAAATGAGGAGCTTAAGAACCTCATAAACGACTTGAACGTGCTTAACGAGTGGTTAAAAGAAGAGATACCTAAGATCATAAAGAAGTAGAAAGCAGAGGTGCCTTTCGGCACCCTCTATATTTTTACTCGATCGACCGCAGCACCAGCTCATTTATATCCATAACTTTGAGGCTCTTCCCGTGCTTCGGCACCGCCTTTAGGAAGACGCGTTTACACTGCCCACAAGCTGTGATTAGCGCTTCAGCGCCCGTTTCTTCTGCTTCATCCAACACTGTTTTGGCTAACTTATAGGGGAGGTTTTCATCGACCATCTCTACGTCGCCGCCTCCCCCACAGCACCAAGATTTGTCTCTGCTGTTAGGCATGTCCTTAAACGTCAACTTCGGGATGCTGTTAATAACTTCACGCGGCTCGTTGTAGACGCCTGAGTTACGACCTAGATCGCAGGGGTCGTGGTAGGTTACCTTCATCTCAAGGGGCTTAGGCTTGATCCTACCCTCCTTTATCATCTCGTAGAGTAGCTGTGAGCTGTGCATCATCTTAACACCTGGTAAGTGGGGCGCGTATTCGTGCACCCAAGTGTGGTAGCAAGATGGGCAGGAGAATGTTATGATCTTGGGGTTCAAAGCCTTTACACGTTCTAAGTTATGCTCCTTAAGCCAATCAAGTTCGCTTCGCATACCAGCGAGTATGAGGGGGTAGCCGCAGCACCACTCTTCGCTGCCTAAGCAGATGTATTTTAGACCCATCTTGTCTAAGAGTGTGGCTGTAGCAACAGCGATATCTTGTATGGTTGGTGAATATGAGGTCATGCAGCCCACGAAATAAACCACTTCACATTCGGTTTGCTCAACTTGACCCAAGAAGTTTACTGGTGTAGGCGCATAGTCACCCCAGAATGTGCGTTCGGTGTAAGGTAGGTTGAAGACGTTGTAGTTGCTCTTTAACCCCTCCTTCATCAGATCGAAGTTCTTTGGGTATAGGTTCTGCTGCACAAAGTATTCTCGAATCGCTATGCCTAGCGATCTCGTATCGATGCCTATTGGGCAGAAGGTGCGGCACCTACCGCAGGTTGTGCATCTGAAGAGCCCTTCGGCGTATGCGTTAAGATACTCCTTCGATAGACCCGACCCAAAGAGCTTCGCCATTAAGCCATGCTGCTTCCTAAAGATCTGTCTGAAGCCCCGTATGAGCGCTGCGTAGCTCTGAGGGAAGTTTATTGTGGGGTCTTGCTTCGCCAGTCTGTAGACTGTGCACTCATCTTTACAGATTTCGCATCGCGTGCAACCATCCAACTCTATTAGCTGCTTGACGGTAAGTGGGATACGTTTTCTAGGGTCTTTCATTTACGCTCACCTCCGACTGAGTTGACCAGCATAGTTAGAGGAGCAGCAAAGGCGTGCCAAAGCCTACCGGTGTATGGTATGATGCCGAAGAAGAGACCTAAGAAGAAGCCTGCAGTAGGCCAGAGAATGGAGTATAATAGAGAGATCTGGGCTTCACTCAAGGGTGTTAGGGCTAGAGAGATGGCGTAGGCAACGAACATGAATTGGCTTCCGGGCGGGCTGCCGTACTTTACTATGGTAACAGCTTCTGCTACGTATCTGAATATGAACCAGATCACAGGTAGGAATAGGAGAACCGCGTCTTCCCTTGTAGCGGCTTCAAAGTGCTTCTTAAAGAAGCGCCGATGAACCGCAAGGAGTTCTGCAAAGAAGAGGACCATAGCCATACTCAAATTATCGATAAAGAAGTAAGCAGACCATAGAGGAGTCTGCAGATCTTTAACTTCTTCGAATATGTATGCCGGGAAGAACGGGGATCTGAAGAATTCGTAGAGAAACGCCTCTACTGTAGAGACGCCAGCAACCATATCAGCGAGTATGTGGTTGATGAGAATCAGTAGCACGTAGAAGGTTACAAACGAAGCCTTCTCTAATCCCCTGAGTCGATCTACAGAGTAGAGGCGCTTCTGGCCGAAGATGTTTACTATGAAGGTGCGGATTATAGTTAACAGCTGTTTGCTGAAGACCGTTTTAATGACCGACGCTATCGTGGAGGGTATACTCTCTGAGCCGAGTAACCATAACCTTAGGTTAAGTAAGGCGCCTATGATGAAGGCGACCACTCCTGCGGCGAAGAATGCCGCAGCTATAGTAATAGCATCGATCATACCCTAACTCACCCTACCATGCATATCTGGTATATACAGACATAACCGCAGAAGAATAGGGTAAGAAAATGTAGGTTTCAAAAAAAAGAGAACCTCCCTGCTTAGCCTCTTGTGAGCCGCTTGTAGAGCTGCCTCTTGCTATCGTATATTTCGACTTCCAGCGGCATCTGCCCTAATAGAGCGTGTGTACCGCAGGCTAAGCAGGGGTCGTATGCTCTGAAGGCCATCTCAACCATGTTAAGTAGGCCATCGTTGACCTGCCAATTCTTTATGAGGCTTTGAGCGGCTTTCTTCACCGAGAGGTTTATGCCAGCGTTGTTATTCACCGTCGCCACTATTAGGTTAAGCTTCTCTACGAGACCTTCGCTGTTCGTCTTATAGTGGTGTATCAATACACCCCTCGGTGCCTCAACAACACCTACACCTTCGTCTGGCGTCGCTGTTGGTACCCTTCTAACCTCCTTGCTAGCGATTTCAGGGTCTTTCGCCAACTCCAGCGCCGTTTCGGCTGCTGCCATGATCTCGATCACTCTTGCCCAGTGGTAGCCTAGTGTCGCGTGCGCAGGCTTACCTAAAGTAGCTACGAACTTCTCATACGCTTCTTGGGCTAAGGGTGTTGCGAAGCCGTTGCTGACATTAAGCCTAGCCAAGGGTCCTACTCGGTAGACGCCGCTATCAGCCCCGTCTGCGAAGCCCTTCCAGCCCACGGGCTTAAGGTAGGGGAACTTTAGGTATGACCAGGGCTCAACGTGCTCGGCTATGTAGTTGAGGTAATCGCTTGGGTTAAATTCTGCTACGATCTTGCCATCTGGCGCCATCACCCTCAGCTTACCATCGTAGAAGTTGACCTTGCCTTTCTCGTCAACCAGACCCATGTAGTAGGTTTTATGCTGATAGATGTCGCCTGTGATTAGGTCCACGTATTCCTTGTTCTTAAGAATCACGTCGTCAAAGATCTTTAACGTTAATTTGGCTAACTCAACCATCTTGGCTGCGCGCTGCTCAAGTTCCTTTCTCTGCTCCTCGGTTATAGGCTTACCGACACCACCCGGCACAGTCATCACAGGATGAACTGCTCTACCGCCTAAGGTTTCCAGCATACGTGTAGCCTCAAGCCTAGCCGCAAGAATGTTCTTCACCAGCTCCTTGCCTACCTTCGCCATTATACCTAGCACATTACGCTCAGCGCGGGGCGCAGTAGGACCTACTATGAAGTCTGGGGCTGAGAGCGCATAAAAGACTGCACCGTGGTCGTGGACGTAGAATGCGTTGTACGCTAATTCACGTAGCTTTCTACCTGCGGGCGGGGGTTCCACGTGGTATACTGCATCGACCGCTTTTGCTGAAGCCATGTGGTGCGCCCAAGGACAGACGCCACATATTCTTGGAGTGATCAGGGGTAGTTCCTCTACTGGTCTGCCTTGGCAGAATCTTTCGAATCCTCTGAACTCTACAACTTGGTAGTATGCGTCCTCTACGTCACCTTTATCGTCGAGGAATATGCTGATCTTGCCGTGCCCCTCTAATCTGGTTATCGGCTGTATGGTTACAACTCTATCCTTCTTCTCCATCTTCATCACCTCCTTGGAATAACCCTCCTAAACATCGATTTAGGTAACCCGAAGCGGTAGAATGTTCCTAAGGGATCCTTCACCTGCTGAATCAAAGGAATCAAATGATCATCAGAGACACCTGTCTCCTTGTCAAGAGCTAGTATAGATGCCAAGGCTGAGAGCATCTTCGCACCTTGATCTAGGGCTTCGGGCGTGGGTCCCATGCAGCCTCTGCAAGGTATGTTGTTATCTACACAAGGAGCCTTACACCCTCCTCTTGTAGCAGGCCCCATACATAGTATACCTTGTTCCAGCAAGCATCTTTGGCTGTCTGGTATGATTTCGTGGAACCTCTTGATCTCAGTTATATTTTTCTTCTCTTTAGTCCTCTTGCATTCATCACATAGTGAGCGCTCAGACGCGAAGACGTAACCAGGTGGAGGAAGTTTGCCTGAGAGGAACGCTACCAAAGCTTGCTCTATGTATGAGAGCGGTGGTGGGCATCCGGGCATATAATACTCAACCGGTATCACTTGGTCGAGCGCCCTTATGGTGTCGTATGTAACCGGCAGCTCTAAATGCTTACTATCCACTTTTGAGAGCGGCTGTGGCAATATACCACTCTTGTTGTCTGTGCTCCACGTTTCTATATACGCGGTCGTCATAACATCATCTGCTGTGGATACATTCGCTAACCCAGGTATACCCCCGAAGCAAGCGCAAGACCCGTATGCTAGAACTGCTTTGGACTTCCTTCGAACGAGCTTGGCTAGCTCCTCGTTATCACTGTTGGTTATTGCGCCTTCGTATATAGTTAGGTCAACGCTTCCATCTGGCAAAGACTCTAAGTCACTCAGCTTGAAGTCCGCGCCAGTTGGCCAATAGACGAGTTCAACATTTGATAGCACGTCAAGCACGGTTGGTCCTAGATCAAGTAGCGAATAGTCACATCCAGCGCAGGTCGAGCCTAAGACGATCGCAACCTTGGGTTTACTCATTACTCACCACCTCCACTTGCCTCAACACCAATCTTTGGGGCGAATAATTCTTTCCGCTTCAGCGGGCTGGGGCCGAGCGCCCTTATCTGCTCAACAAACTCTTTAGCCACCTTTGTGAATAACTCACCTTCAGACGCTGAAATCCACTCAAGCCTAAGCCGCTCCTTCTCCAGCCCGAATTGGGCTAAGAGCTGCTCAAGCAGCCTAATCCTCTTCCTCGTCTTATAGTTACCAGCGAGATAGTGGCAGTCACCTGGGTGGCAGCCCGTGACCAGCACACCATCAGCCCCCGCCTTAAAGGCGTAAAGTATGTGCTCCGGCTCAAGCCTACCTGAGCACATCAACCTGATCACCCTTAGATTTGCTGGGTAGAGCATTCTGCTTGTGCCAGCGAGATCCATGCCTGCATATGAGCACCAGTTGCACGCAAACACCACGATTCTCGGTTCGAAGTTGTTCGCCATATGCATCTACCTCCCTCTTGCAAGCACATCTATTTGAGGTATGATCTGCTTATCTTCGAAGCCGAGCTGGGTCATCGCACCCGATGGGCAGGCTGCCGCGCAGGCGCCGCAACCTTTGCACTTCGTAGCCTCGACTTTAGCAACCCTACCACCATTCCTAGCTTCCATAACGATGGCTGTGTATGGGCATACCACTTCACAAACACCACAACCGCTACATAGATCTTGATTAACTGAAGCGACGTTAGGCACACTCTCAACCTCACCTTTTGCTAGCAGCGTTATGGCTGAAGCCGCTGCCGCACCAGCCTGCGCTACTGTATCTGGTATATCCTTTGGACCCTGCACTACACCAGCTATGAAAACGCCATCTACCGAGGTCTCTGTTGGTCTGAGCTTCGGGTGTAGTTCGAGTGCGAAGCCATCAGGTCCTCGGGAGCATTTGAGGACTGTTGCTATCTGTTCGAACGATGGGTCTGGCACAACACCAGTCTCCAGAACTACGAGGTCTGGGTTAAGCCTTATGAGCCTATTTGTGTTCTGGTCGAAGACATCAAAGTATAGTGAACCGTTTGTGTCTTCGAATATCTCCATAGGTCTTCCTCTGATGAACTGGACATTATCTAGCGATCTGATCCTCGCGTAGAAGTCTTCGTACCCTTTACCGAAGGCCCTTATGTCAGTGTAGCATATCGTCACCTTAGCATCAGGTATGTGGCTCACGATGTAGTACGCGTGCTTTATACCGGCAACACAACCAAATCTACAGCAGTAATCTAGATGCTTCTCGTCCCTCGAACCTACACATAAGATTATAGCAACATTCTTGGGTTCCTTCTTATCACTTGGTCTTAATATGACGCCTTTCGTTGGACCTGTTGCTGAGGTAAGCCGCTCTAGCTCTAAGCCCGTTATTACATTCTTACTCAGCCCATATCTGTATTCAGGCATCTTCGTTTTAACATCATACAGACCATAACCGGTCGCTAAGATGATCGCCCCTACCTCGATGGTTATTTCTTTGGGCTGCTGGTTGAAGTCTATCGCTTTAGTCGGGCAGAACTTCTCGCAAGCCCTACAAGTACCCTTCTTGAAGTAGACGCAGTTATCCCGATCTATAACTGGTTTTAGAGGTACAGCTTGCGGAAATTCGAAGTAGATCACCTTCCTCTTACCTAACCCAAGGTTAAACTCGCTTGGTACTGTGTAGGGGCACTTCTGCTCACAGATGCCACAGCCTGTGCAGAGGTCTTCGTTGACATACCTTGGCTTCTTGAGGATCTTTACCGTGAAGTTTCCTACCGAGCCATCTATAGATTGTACTTCGCTGTATGTCAAGAGCTTAATGTTCGGGTGTTGTGCTACCTCAACCATCATAGGCGTTAGAATACACTGTGAGCAGTCTAATGTCGGGAAGGTCTTATCCAACCTAGCCATGTTGCCTCCTATACTCGGCCTCTTCTCCACAAGGTAGACTTCAAAACCGCTGTTCGCTATGTCGAGCGCCGCCCTTATACCAGCCACACCACCACCTATAACCAACGCTCTCTTCACAGCCGGCATTTTCACAGTCTCAATAGGCTTCAGCATACGTGCTTTCGCAACACCAGCTTCAACCAGTTCCTTAGCCTTCTCTGTCGCCTCTTTGGGCTGCTTTTCGTGAACCCAAGAGCAGTGTTCACGGATATTAGCCATCTCGAGCAAGTAGGGGTTGAGACCAGCCCGCTCCAAAGCCTTTCTGAAAGTTGGTTCGTGCATTCTAGGCGAGCAGGAGGCGACGACAACCCTATTCAGACCCTTTGTTTTAATGTCTTCGATGATCAAGTTTTGCCCCGGATCTGAGCACATGAAGGGGTAGTCTTTTGCTACCACTACGTTAGGTAGGGTTGATGCGTACTCTACAACCTCTTTAACGTTAACAACTCCAGCGATATTAACGCCGCAGTGGCACACATATACTCCAACTCTAGGTTCTTCAGCCATCCACCTTTCACCTCCTCAACTTCTCAAGCACGCTTCCAACAGGGCTCATGTTTAGGTTGAGCCCCAACTCTCTTTCATTTATACCCATAGCCAAACCGAGTAGCTGAGTGTAGTAGAAGGTTGGTATAGATAGACTTCTATCACCCGTGATGGTTTTAGCAGCATCTTGCTTCCCATCTATCATGTCGAAGCAGTAGGGGCAGAGGGTTGTAACACCATCGAAGCCGCCTTCTACAAACTTCTTTATCCTCATAGCAACTGTCTTGATAGCAGCGTCTGTCGAATACGGTATCATGGCTGCACCACAACACTCATATTTCTCAGGATGATCGCTCGTCTGCAGACCAATAGCCTCGGTCAAGGCTTCGAGCTTCAGCTTACCATTCCTCTTCTCAGGTCTACCGATATGCGATGGGCGGACAAGGTGGCAGCCAGGGTGGCAAGCGAACTTGAGAGGCGGGAGTTTATATGAGATTGCTGAAGAGATCTTTTCAACACCAACCAGACCGTAAAGCACCTCAACAGGGTGATAGACCTTAACTTTGCCACTGTACTTTAAACCCTCCTCTTTAAGGAGCGCATTAACCTGCTCAAGAAGGTTCTTCTTTTCCCTCAACATGAAAGCTGCCTCACTTAAAGCGAGATGACATCCGTTGCATGGTGCGACAATATCTAGTCCACCTGCTTCAGCTATAGCCATCAACCTAGCCGGAGCATACACATTGTAGAACCTGTTTACACCCATAAGCGGGGTGCCGCAGCAGTTCGAATCAGGCATATCTACAATCTCGATTCCGAGCCTCGGGAAGACCGCTCTGATTGAGAGCTCGTAAGCGTACTGCTTCATCGGTGTTGTGCAGCCTAAGAAGATATACATCTTCAACCTCTAGCTCAGCCTCCTATATCCGAAGCTCGAAACGAACTTCTTGAACTTCTCTATATCCTTCGGATGCGCAATGTCAGGTAATCCTAAGCTCTCTCTAGATACCTCCTCGAACTCGGTTGTGGTTATCGTCATAGGTTTATCCATTATGTAACCATAGTCTAGCACGCTGTTCGCCATGCCTACTAGCATCTCAGGTGGTTTATACCCCCTAGAGATAGCTACATTCTTTAGAGCTGTGACGACATCGAATGGTGCGACATCTTGTGGGCAGTATTCCTTACACTTTAGGCACATGGAGCATGCCCATATTATGCCGCTCTGCATAACCTCCTCAGCCAACCCCGCTTTAGTTAAGATTACCATTAGATGAGGTCTATAATCACTTACCTTAGCTGCCGGGCAACCGCTTGTACACTTCATGCATTGATAGCAGGCTTCAGGTTTCTGATCTCCAATTACTTTTCTTACAGCTTCGAGAATGTCGGTCTGGGCATATGTCTGCATCTATATACCACACCTCCGTCCTGAGGCTCTTCCAGCCTCAGGGTTGAGGAAAGGGTATTTAAACATCCCTACATCCGATAAGCTACTGGTAGTGATTCTATATATCTGTGGTGTAAATAAAGTATTAACCATTCCGGATTATATATTCATTATATTATCTGAAAAAACGAAAATAATAAACAGTATCGAAAAGCTAAAATTTGGCATTGCGTAGAGCTTTAGGTAATGAAAAGAAAGTCATTGATCTTAGGTTGCGGAAATATATTTAGAGGGGACGATGGATTCGGACCGAGAGTCGCTGAGTATATAGTTAAAGAGCGTTTAGCAGACGAAAGTAGTGTTGAGGTTTTAGATGTTGGCTTGGGTGTCTCAAGAATTCTACTAGATATACTTTCAGACGAGGAGAAGCCGAACAAGATAATTCTGGTAGATGCGCTTCATCAAATTGGTAGGGTTGGGGAGGTAAAGATTCTTAGCCTCGACGATGTGCCCTCAGTTAAGGGTAGCTCACCCTCACATAGCTTCCCTAATAGGGATATGCTTGCCAAATTGGAGGAGATGGGTGTGAAGATATCGATAGTTGCTTGTGTAGCAGGATACCTTCCTGAGGAGGTTTCTGTTGTGATGTCTAAGGAGGTTGAGGATGCAATACCCAAGGCTGCGGCGCTCGCTGTTAAGCTAGCATCAGATCCTTAGCTTTATGGGGAAAGGAGATATAGTAGGGTTGAGCCAAATATAAATAGAGAGGTTTAGACTGGGGTAGAGAGGAATTGGACAGCAGCGCGGTGATAAGACCAGAACCCGGTGAAGTCTTCGATGTCGAGCTAGAGGAGGATATTCTTGAGGCGAACAAGAAGCTGGCTGAGGAGAACGCAGAAACGCTTCGCAGATACGGTGTTAAATCATTCGACATAATGGGTTCTGTCGGCTCAGGCAAGACATCTCTTATCGAGAGGCTCGTTCAGATGCTTAAAGGAAAGTATAGAATCGCAGCTATAGGAGGAGATGTTGCTACTACAATAGATGCTGAAAGGATAGGTAGGCACGGTGCTAAGGTTCTTCAAATAAACACTGGAAAAGAATGCCATCTTGACGCTAACCTCGTCAAGAAAGCGTTAGCGAGATTGGATCTGAGTAGCATAGATGTCCTCTTTATAGAGAATGTGGGAAACCTCATATGCCCGGCTGACTTCCCCTTAGGGTGCGAGAAGCGTATAGTGGTGATAAGTGTTAGCGAGGGTGAGCATATGGTGGTTAAGCACCCCTACATCTTTGCTGGAGCTGATCTTGCGGTTATAAACAAGATAGACCTTTCAACCATAATGGGTGTAGACCCATCTAAGATTGAGCGTGATATCCACCTCATAAAGCCGAGCCTAACGGTTGTAAGGACGAGCTGCAAGACTGGCGAAGGGGTTGCAGAGGTTGCTAAAGCCTTAGGACTCTAAGAAAGGGAGAGGATTGCACGAACTCTCTGTCGCAAACGAAATTGTCAAAGTTGCCATAAGGGAAGCAGAGAAGCGGGGTGCGAAACAGGTAAAGAGTGTGCATCTCGTTGTGGGTAAGCTCACACACCTCAGCAAAGAGCAACTAACCTTCTGCTACAACCTACTAAAGAAGGATACAATCTTGAAGAGGTCTCGGCTCGTAATAACGGAGCAGGAGCCTAAAGTGAAGTGCATCAGCTGCGGCTACATAGGACCAATAAACAAGGTTGCGGACGATGAATTAGGGCTTTGGGCGGTATCCTTGGCTTGCCCACGATGTGGCGGGGCTGTGGCGGGCCAAGAGGGGCGTGGGGGGCGCAAACAGGGTGTACAGATGTGAGGGGGGCACCACTGGCACGGCAAA